>SXGR01150713.1_pt1 | contig 106436 bp, 92 predicted proteins | sample 3174711 | NCBI WGS metagenome assembly SXGR01 (sample SAMN11356860, study PRJNA531348) | freshwater metagenome | isolation source: freshwater sample F1-60 | place: China: Fuxian Lake, Yuxi | collected 2017-12-25 | reverse complement strand
TTCTTGATAAAACTTTCTTCCCTCGCCTCGTCCATAGCCATTGTCGCGGGGCGGTCTTGCTCTATTGTCGCCAAATGTTCTTGGGCTGCGACTTTCTCCTGAAAACTTTCTTCCCTCCCCTCGTCCATAGCCATTGTCGCGGGGCGGTCTTGCGCTATTGTCGCCAACTGTTCTTGGGCTGCGACTTTCTCCTGAAAACTTTCTTCCCTCGCCTCGTCCATAGCCATTATCGCGGGGCGGTCTTGCACTGTCTCCCCTTCCGATATCAACTCTCTTTTCCGTAAGCATTTGGGGTTTTTTTGATTCTGACTTAGACACATCAATCTTGCGATTGCGTTTTTCTCCTGGCATTCGATCTTGGAATTTTTTACCTTTTCCTTGTTCTTTTTTAGAAGACTTTGCCATTTTGCGTTGATTTGATTTGCAAAGGTAGTATAATTAAGAGCTGTTGCCTTTGTTTACAAGTAAGTCGCTGGGTATTTACTTATTAGATATTCACCCTTACTGTTTTCCACATAGCCAAAATCATAGCAATATTTATAGTGTTTTCCATCACTTGTATCCTGAATGTGTGTATAATAATCAAAAAGAAATCCCTTGATTAGCAATTTTCTTACATTCACAGAATTCTCTTCCCCAAATACATCATAGGCTTCTTTTAAAATTTTTCGGTTTCGATTCAATGCCGTATTAATGGATTTTATTGGGTCTAACAGGGTTTTGTTTTTCCGGTTATTAAATGCGCTTCTGCATGCGTCATGGCAATATCTTTTATCCGCTCTACCCCTCAAGCGATCTCCGCACTCCTTACATTGCTGAATACCATTGTATACTGTTTCCATAAATTACTGTTTCTGACTCAAAACAATTTTTAAATCCCATACCCCCAAGTGTGGCGTTTCGATTTTTTCTTTTGTGCGCTTCTTACAAGTAAGAATTGGTAACCAACTGGTTTTATACACCCACCACCTTTATAGATTAAGAACTCCCAAAATCTTATTTCGGTCATGCTTTTTTATTTTTTCAAGACTCAATCGATAGCCTAGACTTTTAATCAATGGCCTATCAATAGCGCTGAAATTAACTCCGATGTTGTGTGTTTTCGCACGAAAAACAAAGTGGCCCTCTCCTCGATAGCACCTAAGTGAAAGGTGACAATTGGCTTCTACACACATATATCCGATTAAAAACAATTAGACGCCGAATGCTTGTAAACTGCTTTTAATCTTTGCTCTGTTGATTCATCACAAATCTGAAGGCCAAGGCGTTGTGTTTGTTTCACGTGGTTTATTTAAAATATTAATTGGTTATTTAACGTGTAAAAAGAGTTATGAAAAATTTATTAAATTCTGTAAGATTAATTGGAAATGTGGGTTTTGACCCCGAAGTGTGGGAGTTTGAGGGTGGTAAAAAGATGGCAAGGGTGAATTTGGCGACCAGCGAAAAAGTAAAGTTGGGATCTGGAAGTGTTGTTGAAAACACCCAATGGCATCGATTGGTAGCATGGGGTTCTTTGGCAAGCTTAATGGAAAAATTGGTTAAAAAAGGTTCCAAATTGGCTGTCGAAGGAAGGCTTCAACACCGGTCTTATGTCGGAACTGATGGACTAAAAAAAGAGTCAACGGAAGTTGTTCTACAAAACATTCTACTGATTGAGTCAAAAGGAAAGCCTGTCTTGATGAATGAGGCCCGTACTGAAGAGAACTTGACAATTCAATGATCAAACACTGTACAGTGAAAGAGCCTTGTTGGTAATCCCAACAAGGCTTTTTTATGCTTCTTTTGAATTTGGTACCTTTGTGTCGTGCATTCATACAAAAAATTCGAATTGTCAAATGGCCTGCGGGTCATCCATCTTGAAGATAAAAGCAGAACAACAATTGTATTGAACACATTGTATAATGTGGGTGCTCGGGACGAATCTCCCAATCGAACAGGTTTTGCTCACCTTTTTGAACATTTAATGTTTTCTGGTAGCGCCAATGTGCCCTTGTTTGATAAAGAAGTTGAAGAAGCTGGTGGACAAAACAACGCATTCACCACGAACGAGATTACCAATTACCATTTGGTAATGCCCCGCGAAAATATTGAAACTGCATTTTGGCTTGAGAGCGATCGCATGAAATCTTTGAACATAAATGAAAAATCCCTTTCTGTTCAACGGGGGGTAGTGGTTGAGGAATTTAAACAACGATGCTATAATGCGCCATTTGGATTTTTGTGGCACCACATCCGCAAAATTGTTTATTCCCAAAGCCCTTACAGATGGCCGACTATTGGAGAATCTATTGAACATATTGAAACTGCAAGCCTTGAAGAAGTTCAAGCATTTTACAACCAATTTTATGGTCCCCAAAATGCTATTGTTTCTGTTGTAGGAGATATTTCCTTAAACCAAACAAAACTGTTGTGCGAAAAGTGGTTTGGCGATATTAAAAAATTAGAGTCTGCTAATCAAAACAACTATCTCCAGGAAAAAAAACCAAGTTCGCGCCGTTTTTTGGAATCCCTTGATGTAAGTCCCAATCCTGCCGTTTTTTTGGTGTGGAGGGGGCCTGTTTTTTTAGACCCTCGGTCTATTAACCTAGACTTGTTTGCTGAACTGTTGGGGGGGTCTGACGTCTCTCCACTTCAACTTGAATTGGTCAAAAGCAAACAATTACTCAATGCTGCAGAATGTTTTTATATGCGTGGTTTAGCGGAAGGTTTGTTTGTGTTGTATGGTATAATGAATGACGGTGTTTCACATTTGACCTGCGAAAAGGCCCTACTCGACGTTTGTAAATCCTTGTTTTTGCCCTCTTCAACATTGAAAAAATCAATGCAAGGGTGTATAAATAGGCAATTGAGTCATTTGCTTTTTGAGGCTGTTCAACCAATGCAACTGGCTCAAAAACTGTGCTATTATGAAAATGCTGGGGATTTAGAAGGGATTAATAAAGAAGTCTCTCATTTGGAAAACGCTAGTTTGAAGGCTGTTTTAACAGACGCATCAGCAACACTTACAGATGAAAGCGTGTCTGTTATCTACTATCACCCCAAAAAAAATGACCGATTATAGATCTATAAAACCCATCACCAAAAACATTGTTTCACTCAATGCACCACCCATTGAGATAACAAAAACGCTGGGCGGTTATCCACTTTATATTTCGGAAACAAAATCAACTGGTGTAGTTCAAATAGAGTTGTTTTGGGGAAAAGGTTCTTTTCATCAAAAACAAGCTTTCCAATCTTCTCTTGCAGGTGATTTGATTTTTGCTGGCACAAAAAAAAGAAAAGAAGTTGAGATTATACAATTGTTTGATCACTTGGGCGCCACCCACCAAACCGAAACCCTTTTTATGGGTTCTTCGATTGTGTTGCGTTGCATGAAAAAACATTTTGAAAAAGTTTTTTCATGGTTATTAGAAAACGCCTCCGCGGCTTGCTATCCTGAACAAGAGGTTGCATCGGCCATATTGGTTCATTCTGCATCACTTGAAAGGCAACAGAAAACATCTAAATATTGGGCACTGCGTAAATCTATGGAAAAACTTTACGGCCCAAATCATCCACTCACGCGCTTTGGAAATACCGATGATTGTCAAAAAATAAACAGTGCTTGCCTTTTAAATTACCGCAAGAAACATTTACCTATTTCGGATTGTATGCTTTTTCTATCTGGAGATATTGACAAAGAAATTGTTGCGAAAACGAATGCAATTATGAGTCCCTATCCTGGAGGTGATTTTTCTGTGCCAACGTTTCAACATTGTTTCAATCTGCCAATAGACAATACTGTAATCAAGCACAAAGTGGCCAATACAAATCAGGTCAGTTTACAAATGGTAGCCCATATTTCCCCAAAAAACATAAAGGAAAAGCATGCGTTCACACTCCTAAATATGTGTCTCGGGGGTTATTTTGGCAGCCAATTAATGCAAGTGTTGCGGGAAGAAAAAGGTCTTACTTACGGTGTTTCATCTTATTTTCAACCCGCCTTTAAAGATTTTACCTGGACCATTGCTGGCGAATTTAATAGCACAAATACTCAAGAATCCTTTGAAACCATTGATATGATATTCCAAAATTTAAGAGATACCATCATGCCATTGGAAACTCTGAATAAAATAAAACAATATTATGCGGGTCAATTTAGGAGTGGCTTTGATGGTCCCTTTGCAATGAACAGCAAGGTTCAACACTTGCTCTTACAGGGTTTAGATATCGACTATTTTGAAACCGTATTGCCCAGTATATGGGCAATATCACCAAAAGACCTAAACCATTTGGCAAACAATTATTTACACAAAGAATCGTTTATACATGTACTTGCTGGTGACACATAAAACAAAAATTAGGTGTCGAACCGACAGGCAAAACATACATACCAACCATCAACACCATACGCATTGATATCGAGGGAATTATACCGTTTTTTTAACACCATCAAAAACATCCATCTGTTTTCAAGCATGGGGTTTCTTGTGTTTTGGACAAGCATCCATTGCCTTCAAGCTGTGAGTGAACCAGTTAAATTGCGGCGTGCTTGTTTAGACCGTACTAGCTCAATATTGACACTAAGCCTAGAGCCAGCAGTTGACAATTGCGGGAGTTTTCGAAACCATACAGTATTTGGTAGGGAGGATGCAAGTTCGCCATGGACCAAAATGGCAGAAACGACCACACTGTCCATTTCGAGTATTTCAATTACGTTGCCGAATAAAAAGAGATGGGAATTTTATATTTCCACATTTTTTTCTTGTACCGGCAAAGATAGTTTGATTTCAAACCATGTATTTATTGATGACAAAGCACCAGACCAATTTGAACCAGACAGTGTGTCTGTAGAATTGCAAAGTCAATGTATGTCTGCGGGTTGGTCTATCCCAAAAGAGCGTGATATAAAAGGATACAGCCTATTTAAATATGATGGTGTGGGAAATGTTTTAACTGGCGAGGTCACAGAAACACAACATGTCTTTACAGCCAGTACATTTAATACAACTATTGGGGGAAATAAATTTGCTATAGCAGCTTTTGATAGTTGTTTAAATGGTGGTTTAATAAGTAATTACCACTCTCCAATTCTACTAACACTTAAACAAGATGCTAATTTTTGGTGTACCAAGAAATCTACCCTTACATGGTCGGCGTATTTGGGTTGGAAAACAGAATATTATTCTGTGTGGCGGTTTGATTCGAGCCAAAACTCCTGGTTTCTTTTGGGAAAGGTCGACCCTCTTGCTACAAATAACCCTGCTGGACCTTATGTTTTTATTGATTCAACATTCACTGTAAATTCAAGTGTGCTTTATGTGATTCGTGCCAAAAAGATGGGCGAAAAAATAAGTTCAAGCTCAAATGCAGTCAAACACCGGTATACCCACCAACAAAACAATCCGTCAACAACCCATTTGTATACTGTCAGCGTAACAAATCCAAACGAAATAGAAATTGCGGGTGACTGGTTTTTGTCTGGGGCGGGGTCGGTTGCTACGCTTCAAAAAAAAACCATTTCAACCTGGTTTGATTTGGCAAAATACACCCAACAGAAACCCTTCTCTTATTTCGACTATGTAACAAAAACAAGCAATGAAATTGCCAGCTACCGGCTTATCAGAAAAAATGATTGTGGGTTGTCGGACGATAGTTCATGTGTTCACCAAAACACCCTTCTGTTAGAAAATAATCGAACCCTAACATGGAACCCCTATATAGGTTGGAATTGTATAAATAGTTCATACACATACGATTACACAATAGAAAGAAAAATAGGTTCCACGTGGAACATGTTGTATAGAACACAAAACAAGGAGTATACCATCCCAAATGATCTATACGGACCAGTGTTGTTTCGGATTGTGGTGAAAACAATAACGGGCGATGAATTTGTTGCCTTTTCAAACGAATTGGGTGTTTTTTTGGGATATGATAAGCAAAAAGATACTTTGTTGATACCAAACGCTTTCAAGCCCAATGGGGCAAATCCTGTTTTTCGCATAAGCAACCCCGCCATTGGCCTTGGGGAGTCTACCCTGTTTATTTATAATCGATGGGGTGCTAAACTATTTGAGGGGGATGCTCTTATTGGATGGAATGGACATCAAGACAATTCTTTTTCCTATCCCTTGTCCATCCCGGGTATCTATGTTTACCGCGTGATTGCCGACTATAGAAACAAATACGCAACTAAAAATGGAACACTTCTGCTGTTAGAATGATACAAAAGATCAAATTCTGTGGTAAAAATTCCTTTGCTGGTGCAGGAAGGCGAGAACTTTTTCGATCCTTGGTTCAAACAATTACACGAGATCACAATATGACTTTGTTGGGTTTACAATATGTTTTTTTGACCGATCATGCCCTAGTGAAGATGAACATAAAATATCTAAAACATACATCGTTTACAGATGTGATTAGTTTCGATTTGTCTTCATCACACCAAACCATTGACGGTGAAATATACATTTCAATAGACCGGGTCAAAGAAAACAGCCTTGTTCTATCAACGCCATACCAAGAAGAATTGTTGCGCGTTATGGCTCATGGTTTATTCCATTTATTGGGGTATAAAGATAAAACGCACAAGGAAAACCGGGAAATGCGACAAAAAGAAGATGCCTTCTTATCTTTGTGGCGCAATTCAACAACGGCCCCCCTTGAAATCAAAACAAACAAATCATGAACAATCACTATGACATAATAGTGGTTGGCGCCGGACATGCAGGATGTGAAGCTGCCCATGCGGCAGCCACAATGGGTTGTAAGGTATTATTGGTTACAATGAATATGGAAACAATCGCCAAAATGAGTTGTAATCCAGCTATGGGTGGAGTGGCAAAAGGTCAAATTATAAGAGAAATTGACGCCTTGGGGGGAATGTCGGCTATAATCACCGATAAAACCATGATACAATTTAGAATGCTCAACAAAAGCAAGGGTATGGCTATGTGGAGCCCCAGGGCACAAAGTGATCGTTGGCGATTTGCTGAAGAGTGGCGCCTGACCCTAGAAAAAAACAAAAATATAGATTTTTTTCAAGATGGTGTATTTTCTTTACTCATTGAAAATCAAGAGGTTGTTGGTATTATTACAGATTTGGGGTTGCACTTCAAGGCTACAAAAGTTGTTTTGACAACCGGTACATTTTTAAATGGCTTCATACATGTAGGCAGAAAAAATTTTGGTGGGGGGCGCATGGGTGAAAACGCATCAATCGGAATTTCTGCACAATTGTTGGCCTTGGGTTTTACAGTTGGCCGAATGAAAACGGGAACACCTCCCAGGGTAGATGGCCGATCGTTAGACTACTCAAAAATGGAAGAACAACTGGGTGATTCCCCGCATTCTAGGTTTAGTTATTTGCCTTCGACAAACGATTTGCTTTCTCAAAAAAGTTGTTACATAACCTATACAAACGAAGAAGTTCACGGTGTTTTGCGAGAGGGTTTTTTAGACAGTCCGATGTATAATGGTAGCATTTCTGGATTGGGTCCCCGTTACTGTCCCAGCATTGAGGATAAAATAAACAGATTTGCAGAACGCACACGCCACCAAATATTTGTTGAACCCGAAGGGTGGAATACTTGCGAAGTCTATGTAAATGGATTTAGCACTTCTCTCCCGGAAAATATTCAATTGCGGGCTCTCAGATTAATACCGGGGTTTCAAAATGCCAAAATGTTTCGTCCCGGCTATGCTATAGAATATGATTTTTTTCATCCCACCCAACTCAAAAACACATTGGAAACCAAATTGGTTCGTGGTTTGTATTTTGCGGGTCAAATAAATGGAACAACGGGTTACGAAGAGGCCGCTTGTCAGGGCTTAATGGCTGGAATAAATGCAGCCCTTAACCTACAGAAAAAAGAATCACTTGTTTTGGGTAGACATCAAGCGTACATCGGCGTATTAATCGATGACCTAATAAACAAGGGTACAGAAGAGCCCTACAGAATGTTTACTTCTCGAGCAGAGTACCGCATCTCGCTTAGACAAGACAATGCAGATGAACGCCTAACACCCATTGGTCATGGCATTGGCCTAGCAGACAAACAAAGGGTTGATGAACTCAACAACATACGCACGCAAACCCAAGAGATATTGACACTGCTAAAGCAAATTAAGGTATCTCCCACAGAGTTGAAAGACAATGTTGGCGACTGGGTTGAAATTACAGAAAAACAAAGTGCTCACAAGTTATTACTTCGCCCACAAATAGGACTAGATACCTTAGAAAAGATACCCCATATTAAAATTAAACTATTGGGCTATCAAAACGAAGCAAAAGAGCGGGCTCTTATTTATATAAAATACCAGTCTTATATAAATAAGGAAAATGCTGAGGCCGAGAAATTGAGCAAATTAGAGGGTATAACTATCCCCCACAATTTGGATTTTAACAAATTTTCGTCTATCAGTTTGGAAGCAAGAGAAAAATTGCACAAAATAAGGCCCTCAACCATTGGTCAAGCGAGCAGAATTAGTGGTGTAAATCCTGTAGATATTCAGGTTTTGTTGGTTCATTTTGGAAGATAATTCATACCCATGAATAACCCTAACCCATGTAAAAAAATCCTTTCTTTTGATCGTAATCACATTGAAAAACATCTTACGGGTGGTGATTGTTTTGGGTGGGCGGTTGGTGTTGTTTCGGGTGTTTCGGGTGTTGCGCATTTTACAACCTGGCTTCTTTTGTGTGGTTGGTTGGCAAATGGATATAGGCTTGGCAAATATGGCTCACTGTTTTTTTTAGGACTGTGTAGATTTCATTGTGTAATGCTATGGGGAGGGGTGTTGGTTTTTGGGGGCGGTGGCATAGGCTGTGCAAACCCGGTTCAACCCCAAGGGGGAGAAAAAGATACCACAGCGCCCGTATTGATGTCAATAGAAAATACTCCCACAAAAGGAAAAACCAGGATTCGATTGGTGTTTAATGAAAACATTCAAGCCACAGGTAAAGTTTTGGCTTCTCCCATTATTTTGAATACAAACACAAGCACAGACACGAATCAAATCAAAAAAAATATTTATAGAAATACCATTACCCTTACACTTCCCAAGCACGTCGAAACTATTTATCTTAACGCTTTTGTTAAAGACTTAAATGAAGGCAATTCCATCGCATGCCCGACATTGTTAATAGGCAAAGATTCTGGAGAAATTTTTATTCGCGTTTTAACCACCGTGGGTGAGAAAAGCACTTACAATTGTTTCATAAAACAGGGACAAAAAATTTATTTACCCGAAAATCTACCAAACAATATCTATCACTTTTCGGGTATGGGTAATGAACAATTTTATACAACTATTATAAAAAACGACAACAACAATTTTTTAATTGATAACAATGAATCCTATTTGGTTTTTTACAGTTCCATCGATTCTAAGGATACAATTGTTGCGAGCCTTTACCCCATAAACAACACTTTCAAAACAGCGTATATAGACAGCTTGGGTAATGCTATGGTTGTGGGGGTTCCCTTGTTTTATGAGTGGCTTAATGTAAGCCGCTATTTGTCCTGGTCAAATGATACGTTATTGGTCAAGAAAAAAATGTTGGGTTATGTAAAAAATCTCTTGCATATAGATACTTTTTTTAAAAGTACGGCACAAATAAAAAGGTGTTTTAATGATCGCGGTATTGTTTACCGTTACATAAAAACCCAAACAGGCGATACGCTTTATTTTTCTCCCACAAACAATAGTTTAATCGACAATTGGTGGGTGACGGACACCGCGATGGGTGAGTCCCAGGCAAACCATACATTGAAAAGTTACTGGGATTCCTTATCTCCTATCGATTCGCCCCCCTCCGATTACAAATACCCTCATTTGCCAAAAATCCCTGTTACACCAGTGTTTATGCAGAAAACCATTGTTCGTGGATTGGCCAAATCTAAAATACAAGATGTGGGTGTCTTACAATTGGAAAACCCGAACGATGTGGGGGTTTTTTTTAAATTATCCGGTACTGGCGTTTCTTTTATTGGTTATATTGACCCTAATCATTTTGATTCTGTTAGTAGAAAAACCCTCGCGGGTACACTGTCTTTGTTGGCACCTGAAGGAGAATATTCTTTTTACAGTTGGATAAACAATACTGTTGCCAAAGAGGGTTTTCATACTACTACAGTAGACGCTGTTGATTTTAAAACCAATAGACTCATGGAAGGTGCAGAATTGTTTTTTATACAACAAAAGCCTTTGAGAGTGAATTTTAAGCTTCAAAATACAGTTATACTTCCAGAAATAAGTTTGTATAGTTCTGGTATAATCGTTCATTAAAAACTGTTTCACGTGAAACTACTTTGTCGTTTATATCAAACAATGAAAGAGCGTGGAAAACTGATTTGTTATCAGCTCCATTTTTAATATGTAACGTGGGTAAATTATTGGGTTTGGTTGTTATTGTTGTTGTTTTATATATTATTAAATTATTGATATATTGATACTTAGTTTTTATATTTTATGCATACTTTTACTTTTATAACACTTATCAAGGTTTCAACATAGCTATAATATATAATATTAATTATAATAATTAATGATATAATTTATTATTACTGGGTTGTATAAAAAATTGCATTTATGGGTGTATCTATCTTGGGTATTACAAACGCGTAGAGTATTTTTGTCTTATGATTGATAAAATACAACAATGCGAAAAAAATGTATTGAGTTTTATTTTCGATGACAACAAAAACACAGTAGAAAAATTTCGTTTGGATTTTTTATCAAAGAAAGGAGAAGTTTCACTTTTATTTGATTCTTTTAAATTATTGCCACCAGTAGATAAAAAAAAATATGGTGAAATGTTAAATGATTTAAAAAAATTAACACTGGATACAGTTACGAATAACCACAGTAAGAACCAACAACAACAAGGATATAATAAAAAATTATTTCCAACCTATCAAAACAATCCAGGATCCTTGCATCCGATTCGTATTGTAGAAGAAAAAATATCGAGTATTTTTTTGTCATTGGGTTTTGATTATGCAGAAGCAATTGAGATAGAAGACGATCATCACAATTTTTCAGCGCTTAATTTTAAGGAAGACCACCCTGCAAGGGATATGCAGGATACATTTTTTATAGGGTTGAATATGTTAAGAACCCATACAAGCTCGGTTCAAATTAGAGAATTAAAAAAAGGGGTGTTGCCCTTGAGAATAATAATGCCAGGAAGAGTATATAGAAATGAAGATATTAGTGCCAGAAGCAATTGTTTTTTTCATCAATTGGAAGGTTTGTATGTAGATAAAAAAGTTACATTCGCAGATTTAAAACAAACGCTTTTTTATTTTGTACAACAATTTTTTGGAGAAGGAACAAAGGTTAGGTTTAGGGCAAGTTATTTTCCTTTTACAGAACCAAGTGCAGAGATGGATATTTGGGCTGGAATAGATACCGAAGAGAATAAAAAATTAACCAAAGGGACCGGGTGGTTAGAGATTTTGGGATGTGGTATGATTCACCCAAATGTATTAACAGCGTGTAATATAGATTCTAATGTATACAACGGTTTTGCTTTTGGTATGGGCATCGACAGAATAGCCATGCTTAAATATAAAATACACGATATTCGGGATATGTTCACAAACGATACACGGTTATTGTCTCAATTCACAGGGGTATAAAAAAGAATTTTGGAAAGAAAAAAACTTTATTTCGCCAGCGATTTTCATTTGGGTTTTCCATCAGAAAAAACCTCTATTATCAGAGAAAAAAAGATTGTTGATTGGTTAAATTTTGCAGCCAAAGATGCGCATACAATTTTTTTGTTGGGAGACATTTTTGATTTTTGGTTTGAGTATAAAAAAGTTGTTCCCAAAGGATTCGTAAGATTTTTGGCTTGTATTGCCAACGCAACAGAAAATGGTGTGAAGGTGTGTGTGTTTCCGGGTAACCATGATTTATGGTATTTGGATTATTTGGTAAAAGAATGTGGTGTTGAAATATGTCACCAACCCACAACACTTGAGTACTTAGACAAGGTTTTTTATCTTCACCATGGTGATGGCTTACACCGTGAAGAGCGAATGTATAGGGCATTAAAAAAGTTTTTTTTGTTTGCTCCCGCAAGATATCTTTTCCGTTGTTTACATCCTGATATCGGTGTAAGAATGGCACAGTTCTTAAGCAAAAGAAGTCGTCATTCCCAAAAGCATTCCATGGGGGGCAATTATATGGGAGATACCAAAGAATATCTAACCCAATTTGCGCAAAACCACCACCGCCAAATGAGTGAAAACCAAACCAAAGACAATAAGGTTTTGGTGCCCAATTTTTACGTGTTTGGCCATCGCCATTTAACACTAAACATCAAACTCACTGGCGGTGCAACGTATATAAACCTAGGCGATTGGTTAAATACGCAGCAATACGCAGTTTTTGAGGGGAATACAATTGAAATTAAATCCTGGCCAAGCGAAAATACATAGCGAAAACCACCTTGATATCCGTATCTCAAATCCCCAAAAACCCTTACATGCCGAGAAAAAAAACATTAAAAAAACCGTGAAACCAACCAATCACAACGGACTTTTTTAATGCAATGGTGCACGAAAACCAAGGTGGGAAGAGCAAATTCGGGGTATCAATAACCATTTGGTTTGAATAGGTATCTTTGTACTATACATGTTGGAAAAACTAGAAGCTGTTTACGCACACTTTAAAGATATAGAATTGTTGTTGAGTAGCCCAGAAATTGCGCAAGACATTACACGTTTTACCAAGCTCAACAAAGAGTATCGAGACCTTGAGGATCTTGTAGGGTCTTATTATGAATATAAAAATTGGTTTGAAAGAATCAAAGAAGCAAGGGAAATTTTAAACAACGAAAAGGATAAAGAGTTGCGAGATATGGCAAAGGACGAGTTGGTATTACTTGAACCAATGCAATATCAACTTGAAGAAACAATTCGTCTTCAATTATTACCCAAAGATTTAGAGGATGCAAAACCAGCGGTTGTTGAAATAAGGGCGGGTACAGGGGGAGATGAAGCAGGAATTTTTGCGGGCGATTTGTTCAGAATGTATCAGCGATATTGTGACCGAATTGGTTGGAAAATGGGCGTTGTAGACGAAACAGAGGGAACGGCGGGAGGTTTTAGCAAAATAATATTTGAAATACCCCAAATGGGATCCTATGGAATATTAAAATATGAGAGTGGGGTTCACCGGGTGCAAAGGGTTCCCGCAACAGAGAGTCAAGGGAGAGTCCACACATCGGCGGTTAGTGTGGTTGTGATGCCAGAAGCTGAAGAGGTAGATGTTCAACTCAATCCAGCAGATGTTAAAATGGAGACAAGTAGAAGTGGGGGCGCTGGTGGTCAAAACGTAAACAAAGTTGAGACAAAGGTACAATTAACGCATATACCATCAGGATTGGTAGTGGTGTGTCAAACCGAGAGAAATCAGCTCGGGAACCGAGAAAAAGCCATGAAGATGTTGGCCACAAAATTATATGAAATTGAATATAAAAAGCACATTGAAGCGATATCGTTGCGAAGAAAAACCCTTGTAAGTACAGGAGATAGAAGTGCCAAGGTAAGAACCTACAATTATTCACAAGGCAGAGTAACAGACCATAGAATTGGGTTAACACTGTACAATTTATCAGCAATTATGAATGGCGATATTCAAGAAATATTAAATGCGCTTCAAGTTGCAGAAAATGCAGAAAGACTTAAAGAAAGTCAACTTTAATACTATCAAACACCAGCAGCAGTTTGGAAAACACCCTTGTCGGTTCGTTGTTTTGGGGTGGATATTTGTTTTGTACCCAAACCCTTACAAGTGATAATGGTTAACTGTGTTTTCATGGTTGTTTAATATTTGTAACGCAATCTTAAAACACTATACACAGTAGACGTAAAACGCCCCCAATATGTTGTAAAAAATGTTGAAAATATACGAGCAATCAAAAAAACAAATTACGATAAAAAAACAAATCTCAACAAGAAAACAAATCTCACCCCGCCCCCAAAAGGGTATTGAATATTTTTAAACCATCGAGGTTAAGAAGGTAATTTGTTGCGCAACGCTCTGGATGGGGCATCATACCGAAAACATTTTTTCTAGAATTACAAATACCCGCAATATTATTTAATGAACCATTGGGGTTACAGTCCAAGGAAATAGCACCCAATTTATCAGAATAGCGATACAACACTTGTTGATTTTCTTCTAATTGTGAAAGGGTTTTATGGTCACAAAAATAACGACCCTCACCATGTGCAATCGGAACGCACAAAACGGTTGATTGGTGTAATTTTCCAGCTGCGTTCAATGGGTCATACCCAGGCACCAAATAAATATTTTTGCATATAAACCGCATATTTACATTTCGTAATAGAGCACCGGGAAGCAAACCGCTTTCACACAAAATCTGGAAACCATTGCAAATCCCCATTACAAATCCCCCGTTTTCAGCATGGGTTTTTATGCTCTGCATAATTGGAGAAAGTTTAGCAATTGCCCCGCTTCGCAAATAATCCCCATAAGAAAAACCGCCCGGCAAAAACAAATGTGAACACGACTGCAGATCAGTTTCTTTGTGCCACAGGCGTACAATAGGGTTGGGTGTTCGGGTTTGCAAAACCTTAATTAGGTCGGCATCACAATTTGACCCCGGGAAAATAACAACACCTATTTTAACCATGTTACAAAGGTAGATTAATTGTCGTGCACGCTTGTTTCTTTCTTTAACAAACCCATTGCCTGCAAGGCATAAAAATTTACAGACCGAATGGGGGTGGAGTGAAACCCTACTATAGAATTCTCGTTCAAGGTTTTATAGACCTCGGTAGCACAGGACCCCAATATGGTTTCACTGGAAATTGGGATTTGAATACGCAAAAATTCACAGAGTTTAGAAAAATGAAACAAAACCGAAAGTAAGGGACCTTTCAGTCCAATATGGGGTGGTTTTTTCCCCATTGTTTCAGCCAATTGTTCAGCCAATTGTTTGTAAGACATATTTTCAGAAACACAAACATGACGTTTCCCCCACAAACCAGTTTCATAGACAAGCAGCATAAGTTTTGCGACATCTTCAACACCCACAAAACCCGTGCCTCCTGTGGCATAAAAAGGAAATTGTTTGTGAATTATCCGATACAGTTGATTAGATCCAGTTTTACCATCTCCCAAACCTAAAATTACGCCTGGGTTTATAATTCCAACATCCAAACCCTCCGCTTTTCCACGCCACAATTCCTGCTCAGAAAGGTATTTGCTTTTGGCATAGTTACTATTGAATTTTCCATCACCCCAATCCAAATCTTCTGTGATTACACCTTCATTATATCCCCCCCCGAGAGAAGCAATAGAGCTAACATGAACCACCTTTTTCACCCCATTAAATAAACAAGCGTTTACAATGTTACGAGAACCTAAAACATTAATTTGTATGAGTGAAAGTATATCTTTTTTGGCAAAAGAAATTTTCCCTGCACAATGAAAAACACATTCAATACCGATTATGTGTTCCAATAAACTTTCCATGTCAAGCAAATCCCCCGTAACCCATTTGGGTTGGAAAGCGGCAGGCAATTGGTAAAAAGAATGTATGGAATCAAACAAAATAAAGGGCCCCTTATGACGGCTCAATGACGTGACCCTATAGCCCACTTTTAACAACAAACAACAAACATGAGCACCCAAAAAACCAGTGGCACCCGTAACAAAAACAGCAGGCCTATCCATAAAAGTGAACAAAAATAATTCATTAAACACCAAGGACACAGTAATTTTTTGCACCTACCTTTGTACAATGAATCATGTTATCATTATCAATGGTCCCAACTTAAACCTCACGGGCAGTAGGGAACCAGAAATATATGGAAAACAAACATTAGAGGAGTATTTTATTGGTCTTCAAGCGCGGTTTAATTTTCTGGCTATCAGCACTACCCAAAGCAATATAGAAGGAGAAATCATTAACAGTATTCATGCAGCGGGAACCGATGAGCGATGTTTGGGGATAGTATTAAATGCGGGTGCATATTCCCACACAAGCATTGCTATAGCCGATGCAGTTAAGGCAATATCCAAGCCAGTGGTCTTGGTTCATATTAGCAATATTTACGCCCGTGAACCAGAGCGAAAAACAGATCTATTGGTGGGGTCCGTAAAGGGTATGATTTGCGGATTGGGGTTGCATGGCTATGAGTTGGCCTTGCGTTCACTTTTGTCTTAGTATTGGAACCTATATTTGTATTAACAATGGGACTTAGACAAGAAAAATTTGGCAAACAAATTCAACGTGATTTGGGTGAGTTATTTAATAGTAACAAAAACGAATGGCTGCTTGGAGCGTTCGTTACAATTAGCAATATTTCTGTAAGCCCCGACCTTGGACATATAAAAATTTATATTTCTTTATACAACAACCCCAAACGTGCCAGTATTTTGGCACAGCTCGATTTTTGTAATAAGGACATAAGGCATGCATTGGCCCAACGAATAAGAAACAGTGTAAAAAAAATGCCCAATCTTCATTTTTATGAAGATGATACACTAGAGTATGTTGCCAAAATGGAAGAGCTATTAAAAACAATAAACAACCCCAAATAGCACAACCCCAAAAACACAGTAGTTAAAACCTGAGCGTTAGTAAAAAAAGTGCACTATCAAACTTTCATTTAACATATCGCGCAGATATTTTTTTTCTCAATCAAATCCAAGTATTGTAAATATTATTACTGGGATATCTTTGGTGGGCTATTCTATTGGCGCTGTCGCACTGGTTATATTACTTAGTGCCCTCAATGGTTTTGAAACCACCATTTTTTCATCCTATAAATATACTGACCCCGATTTGTTGTTAAGCCCCAAAACCGGAGTGGTTTTTTCACTTAGTACCAAGCAACTCCAACAACTCCAAAAAATACCTGATGTTTCGGTGGTCTCAAGGGTTTTTGTGGGCAAGGCGATAGTTCATTATGGCGAACAACAAACGGTTTGTAAGGTTGTGGGTGTTGACACAGCATTTAGACGAAGAATGTGTTTTGATTCGATTGTAACCGCTGGGGAAGCCATTTTTTTTGATCCGAAGCGAGACAAGGTGGGTGCATTGGCAGATATGGCTTTAATGTCAGAAGGCTTGGTATATCGCTTGGGAGTCGGCAAAATAGATGCGCCCATTTCTTTGATGGTGGTTGACAAAGATGCAGGATTGCATTCAAGTGACGCCCTGAGGGTGTTTGATTTTATCCCTTCCGCCATTGTGCGTTTACCCGAAGAACAAAACAATCAAACCATATATATAGCACTTGAAAAAGCCCGTGAATTATTTGGAATCAGTGATGGCAATTACCCCATCACAGGCAATGAAATTACCCAACTGGAGTTTGGTTTGCGCGAGGGTATTAGAGAAAACAAAAAAAAAGTTGAGCGCATAAAAAAAGACATATTGGCTGTGTTATCGAATCAGCAACACACGCTTAAAAATCCACAAGAGCAACATTTGTTGTTGTATAAAATGTTCAACACAGAAAAACGGATATCATTTTTGATTTTAGCATTTGTCTTGTTATTGATTTCTTTTAATTTGTTGGGCGCTTTGACATTGTTGGTTATGGATAAGCGAAACGACTTTTTGTTGTTGAGCTATATGGGATTGAAAAAAAATGCTATACGGGCAGTGGTTTTTTGGGAAGGGGTTTGGATTAGTGTTGGAGGAACAATCATCGGTCTTGTTGTGGGCGCAATAGTGGTATTGGTTCAGCAAAAATTTGGTTTGGTTACAACCCAAGGATCACTTACAATTTCTTATCCAGTCGAATTGAGAAGCGAAGACATGTTGCTAATATTGTTGTTTAATAGTGCTTTGGGAATAGTTAGTGCCCTTATTCCTGCCTGGAGGGCTGGAAAGCTCTGCGATGGAAAGCCGGAAGAACAAGCCCAAAATAAAGAATAGGAAAAACATGAAATATTTAATTGTTGGTCTTGGAAATATTGGTGAAGAATACCATCACACGAAACACAACATAGGATTTGACGTGGTGGATTGTTTGGTAAAAAAAATTGGGGGAGAGTGGACCACGGTTAAGCATGGAAAAATGGCGACCCTATCCCACAAGGGCAAAAAATTGTTGGTTTTAAAACCCAATACCTACATGAATATTAGTGGCAAAGCGGTTGCTTACTGGATGCAAGTAGAGAAAATCGCATTGGAAAACATCTTTATTATTACAGATGATTTGTCTCTCCCATTGGCCAAATTACGGATAAAGGCCAAAGGAAGTGATGGTGGCCACAACGGGTTAAAAAGCATACAAATAAGTTTGAATACTGAAAATTATGCACGGTTGCGATTTGGTATTGGCAGTGATTTTGAGCAAGGACATCAGGTTGAATACGTATTGGGTAAATGGAAAGAGGAAGAGAAACCAAGCGTATTGATGGCATGTGAAAGATGTGTCGAAGGAATTTTACAATATTGTTTGCGTGGGATAGGGGTTGCTATGAATTACACCAACACCCCCCTAACGCTCCCCAACCCCCCATTAACCCCATCTTAAACCCCAACCCCATCCGAGAAAAAATTCAATATGCCTAAAAAATATTGTTTGAAGATGATATTGCTTCCCCGGAGCTCATCGATGGACAATCAAGAAACATAAATCAAACAACCCCTATAAACATGCCCCAAGTATACACCCTACTTTCACCCGCATTGGTTAACAAAAACACCCACAAAATTTTTCAAAGGCAGGTGGTTGTAATTGATGTGTTGCGCGCAACAACCAGTATGGTGGTAATGCTCAAAAATGGTGCCGATGAGGTCATACCGATGGGCAGCCTAGAAGAAACATTGGCTATGAAAACCCAGGGATATTTGATTGCTGGTGAACGAAATGGTCACAAGGTTCAAGGGTTTGATTTTGGGAATTCTCCACAAGAGTTTACCGCAGAGGCTGTGCAAGGAAAAAAATTAGCAATTACAACCACGAATGGAACCCGGGTGTTAACCCTGTGTGAAGGGGCAAAAAAAATATGGATTGGTTCGTTTTTAAATCTCACGGCGACCGCAAATGCGGTGCTCAAATTTTCCAACAAGGACATCGAACAAACGGAGCCGATGCACAATAAGAAATCGTCCCCCTTTTTTGTAGAGGAACAAAACAAAGGCCACTTGCATGAAGAAACGAATTCGAACGACGTTGTATTATTTTGTGCTGGTTGGAAGCAGCAGTTTAATTTAGAAGACACCATTTTCGCCGGCGCTATAGCAGAGGCATTGCAAAGCAGAGGTTTTTTGTTGGCCGACGATGCCTCTTTGGCCGCACTTTTATTGTGGAAACAAGCAAAAGACAATTTGACCGGGTTTTTAGCAAGGGCAAGTCACGTGAAACGATTTAATAGTTTAAATGTGGTGGGTGACCTTGAAGAATGTTTAAAAATCGACTCGAGCAAATTGGCGATTTTGTATGAAAAAGGAAAACTGGTAGGCAATCGCCCTTGAAAATAGTATTTTTGTGAAATAGACCAATGGGCAACATATTAAATAGACCGGTTCGTGTATTGATAGCTAAAGTAGGACTTGATGGTCATGATAGGGGAGCAAAAGTTATCGCTACAGCATTGCGCGATGCGGGAATGGAGGTAGTTTACACTGGCCTCAGACAAACCCCAGAAATGGTTGTACAGACGGCAATTCAAGAAGATGTTGATGCTATTGGTGTGAGTATATTGTCTGGGGCGCACAACACAATATTCCCCAAAATATTGACACTTATGAAAGAAAGTGGTTTGGATGATGTTTTGCTAACGGGTGGTGGCATCATACCAGACAAGGATGTAGGGGTGCTTAATAATTTGGGCGTGGCCCAGTTGTTTCCCCCCGGAACCAAAACACAAGAAATAGCTGCCTATATACAAGAATGGGCCGAAGCAAATAGGAAGCACTAAACCAATTTGGGAACAAGAAGATAGCAGAAGCAATTGGCAAGAGCTTATAATATTACATCATTACCTTGTCAATAACAACCACCCCACAGAAACCGATCAACAACCATGTCATACAATAACATTATTACGGAGATAGCCAATAATATTATGGTGATTAAAATTAATCGCGAAAGTAAAATGAATGCGCTAACCCTAGAAACTTTGAGTGAGATTAAACAAGCTGTCGAATGGGGAAGCGAAAACGCTACCGTACATGCGATGATTTTAACGGGAGAAGGCCAAAAAGCCTTTGCTGCAGGAGCCGACATTTCTGAATTTACCCATTTTAGTATTGATGAAGCTACAAGGATGAGTGCGGATGGTCACGATGTAATGGACGCAATAGAAAACGCAAGCAAAGTTGTGGTTGCAGCTGTCAATGGTTTTGCATTGGGGGGTGGCTGTGAATTGGCGATGGCTTGTCACATGCGAATTGCTTCAAGCAATGCCAAATTTGGCCAACCAGAAGTGAATTTAGGTGTAATACCAGGATATGGGGGAACCCAACGATTGGTTCAACTTATAGGCAAAGGAAGGGCCTTGGAAATGTTGTTGACAGGAGTTCCAATAGACGCCCAAACAGCATTTCAATGGGGGTTGGTGAACAGCGTAGTTTCACAAGAAGAATTAATAAAAGAAGCCAAAAAACTCTGTGAAAAAATTAGTACAATGAGCCCTAGCGCAGTTGTGAAAGTTATAAAATGCATAAATGATTATTTCAAACCAAATGTAAATGGTATGCAACGCGAAATCTATGAATTTGGTGAAGCGTTTGGCACGCCTGATTTTGTTGAGGGAACTGGGGCATTCCTTAAGAAGCAAAAACCCGTATTTAGAGATTAAAAAATCGTAAATTTGAAACATGTACTCTCGCTGTAGTCAATTTTTAATGGGGATAATTTTTTGTGTGACATCCTGTACCAACAACAAGTTTGATACAGATGATATCGAACGAAACAACGCGAATGCACAAAATCCAGAAAACACATCAAAAACAATCCTGGGTGATGTTGTATTTGCAGACACTTCTTTTTTGTTTGGAAATATCCAGGAGGGTGAAATGGTGCAACACACCTATACATTCACCAATACGGGCAAGGCCCCTGTAAGCATTTCTAAAGTAACAGCCCAATGTGGATGCACGACCCCAGAGTATACGCAGGATATTGTGGCTCCAGGAAAAAAGGGAAAGGTAACGGCAACATTTAACAGTGCTGGCCGAGGCGGACCCATGGGCATTTTGAATGAAAAAAGCATTACAGTTCAGTTAGACAATAGTAAAACGTCTCAAGTGGTATTAAAATTTAAGGCCTATGTTTTTGCCAAAGAAGGCAATGCCACAGACGAGGTGGATGCCGCTCAAAACCAAGAGGACCACTAAATAGTGCAAAACAAACTATCCCAATAAAGGCTATAATAGCAGTGTTAATAAAGAACCCAATAGTTGTAAATAGATGGAATTTGTAAAAAACCACTAACCACGCCACGCCTCGCTACACCAAACCATAAACCCTTCAAACCAATCCAAACCATGAATATATTACAAACCAACCCAGCCCCAACCCAATCCCCAATGCTAATGATGTTATTAATCATGGCTGTTTTTTTTATTTTTATGATTTTGCCACAGATGCGGAAGCAAAAAAAGGCAAAAAAGTTTTTGGAAGTGCTAAAAAAGGGCGATCATATAATAACAACGGGTGGCATTCACGGCAAAATAATTTCAGTTTTAGACGCTCACTTTGTTGTCGAGATGGAGGAAGGAAAAGCCAAAATAGAGAAATCTGCCGTGAGTATGGAGATGACACAGAGTGGATATCCATCCAACAGCACCCCAGGATAAACCAATTTTCCTTGCATTGCTTAGAATAGGAATAACCGGAAACATGGGGAGCGGAAAAACCACCGTTTGCCAAATCTTCGAACAACTCGGGATTTCAGTGTACAATGCAGATACAGAAGCCAAAAAACTCTATGTAACGCATTTGGGGTTGAAACGGGCTGTGATAGAACTGTTGGGAGACGCTGCCTATTTTGCGGATGGGCTGCTCAACCGAAAATGGATTACAGAAGCAATTTTTTCTGATACTGCAAAACGACAAGCACTGAACAAATTGGTACACCCCCTTTTATTAGAGGATTTTAATGCCTGGTGCACGCAAAAAAATGATGGAAAAACCCCGTATATATTGAAGGAAGCCGCAATATTATTTGAGACGGGATCGTATAAGGAACTTGATTTTGTTATTGGTGTGCTCGCACCCAAACCCTTGATTTACGAGAGAATCATGCAGCGCGATTCTATTAGCGCTTCACAGACAAGCAAACGACTTAAAGCGCAATGGCCCGAGAAAAAATGGAAAGCCTTATGCAAATACACAATTTTAAATGACGGAAAAGCACCCCTAATAAAACAAGTACTAAACACACACAATTGCATTGTATTGGGGCAAGAATAAAAAGCCATTGATTATTTTTCCCGCAAACCCCGACCAACTTTCTGTATTAATCCCTGCTCATCCAAAACAATGCGCAGCTTATCAAGTACTCCGTTTACAAAGCGAGAGCTATTGGGTGTGCTATAGTTTTTTGTAATTTCGAGGTATTCATTGATGGTTACTTTTGGTGGAATTGTTGGAAAATATAAAAATTCTGTTAGTGTTAATTTGATGATCAACATATCCATCACAGCGATGCGAGAAGGATCCCAATTGTCTGTAATTTCTGCTATTTGAGCCTCGAATACCGAGTTGTTTTTTGCAGTAATTTCAAACAACAGAATGGCCATTTCAATTTCTTCGGTATTTTTTATGGGAGAGTCAAGAATGGAAACATGTCCATTTTCTGTTGCGCCTTGAAGGGTTTTTTCAATTTCCCGCGTTGTGTATAATTCATCATCACCCCAGGATGGATAATACTCCGACAAAGTATCAAAAAAAGCCTCCTTTGTTTCAAAGAATGAAGCATAGAATTCCTCCAAAAAAACTTGTTGCTGATCAAAACTAGGATTGTCAAATATGGAAATATCGCAAACAAACTCCCATTCATTCATCCACTCATACCAAGCGTCAAAGTTTTTTGATAATTCCGACCATACAAAAGGAAACTGCTGATTTTCTACTTTGCCAATGGCAAGGTGAAGGTGTTTAATTAAGGGCATTCGATCAAGCAAGGACAAATCCCTAATCTTAGCAGTATCAGGGAAATATTTGCTTTTTTCAATGGCCTGCTTTTCGAGTAGGTGTTGGGATAGTTGATAGGGAAGGTCGAGCAAAAAAAGAAAAAAAGCATGACTTTGGCAGATGCAATCCGCAAGGTTTTCCTTTGCCTTGTCTATGAAGCGAATCTGATCACTACCAAGATGCGTCCAATCAAAATCCGAAATCGAATTTCCTTGTTGGAAGGAATAAAGCGCTTGAAGGGCTTTGATGCGCACCAGTCTTCTAGATATCATAGAACGAAAGCTCAAATATACAAATTTTCACCACAGTAAAAGTAATAAGTATACAAGCAATGCCGATTCAAATGGTTAATTTTGTATCTTATATGGCCAGTATTACATTTCGTTTTGAACAGAAAAACAAAGAAGACCTTAGGGTTGATGTTTACCTGGGCGAATCCATTTTAGATGTTGCCATAGAAAACGACATTCAGTTAAATCATAATTGTGGGGGTGTTTGTGGTTGTAGCACTTGTCATATTTATGTAGAAAGTGGCGAAGAATTTTTGCCTGAAATGAGTGATCGGGAAGAAGAATATGTAGACCGAGCCAGAAATCCAAAATATACAAGTCGTTTGGCTTGCCAATGCAAGCTCGAAAAATTGGGCAATATTATTGCAGTTATTCCCGACCAAACCGGAATCATAGGACATTAATGAAGCCAATTTTCAGACAACATCAGTCGCAATAATATAGAAACCCACCCACAATGCAGATGTACGAACCCCCCATTAAATGGACTGATTACGAAGACATTGCCATAAAATTGTACGAACGATTCGGAGATGATTTCTCAGAAACAAAAATATATCGCATTCGATTTACTGAATTACTCGAGTGGATATTGGAAACACCAAATTTTGAAGGAAGTCGAGAAGAAAGCAATGAGGGACATTTGGAAATGATTCAAGCACAATGGGTTTATGAATGGAGAGATAACCAATAAATATAATAATTTTACAACAACCAATAATTGATAATACATGATGGATTTTGATTTAACCGAGGAGCATTTAGCCGTGCAACAGGCAGCCCGGGAGTTCGCCCAAACAGAATTGTTACCTGGGGTTATTGAGCGTGACAACCTTCAAAAATTTCCTACAGAACAAATAAAAAAAATGTCCGAAATGGGCTTAATGGGAATGATGGTTGATCCCAAATATGGGGGTGGGGGGATGGATACAATTTCTTATGTTTTAGCAATGGAAGAGATTTCAAAAATAGATGCCTCTGCAAGTGTTTGTATGAGTGTAAATAACTCTTTGGTTTGTTGGGGACTCGAACATTATGGCAGTGAAGAACTAAAAACAAGATATTTAATCGCGTTGGCGAGTGGAAATAAACTGGGCGCTTTTTTATTGAGCGAACCTGAGGCTGGAAGTGATGCAACCAGCCAACAGACTTCGGCAATAGACAGGGGGGATCATTATGTATTGAACGGAACAAAAAACTGGATTACCAATGGAAATTCTGCGGATTATTATATTGTTATTGCCCAAACTGACATTGAAAAGAAACACAAAGGCATTAACGTTTTTATTGTTGAAAAAGGATGGGATGGTGTAACGGTTGGAAAAAAAGAAGACAAATTGGGAATACGTGGCAGTGATACACATAGCATAATGTTTCAGGATGTTCAGGTACCCAAAACAAATCGCATAGGAGAAGACGGATTTGGATTTAAGTTTGCCATGAAAGTTCTCAGCGGCGGAAGAATTGGCATAGCAGCACAGGCTTTGGGCATTGCCAGTGGGGCCTATGAATTATCCCTGAAGTACTCAAAAGAGCGCAAAACATTTGGCACTGAGATTATGAATCATCAAGCCATAGCATTTAAATTGGCAGATATGGCCACAGAAATAGAGGCAGCTCGTCTTCTGTGCTTTAAAGCTGCTTGGATGAAAGACCAAGGCCTTGATTTTGACAGAGCAAGTTCGATGGCAAAACTGTTTGCCTCTGAAGTAGCTATGAAAACAACGATTGAAGCGGTTCAGATACATGGAGGATATGGTTATGTGAAGGAGTATCACGTAGAACGTATGATGCGAGATGCAAAAATTACCCAAATTTATGAGGGAACAAGTGAAATGCAACGCATCGTTATTTCTCGCGATATTTTGAAGTAAAAGCGTTAGCAATCTTTTTATGCTAGTAAGGTTTGCGGGGGGGGGGGGCAAATAATAGTGACAGTTAATTGATATAAAACCCATTTTTTATTAATAATGTTTGTATTTGTAAAATTATTAACTTAAAGTTGAAAGATAATCTAATTTTAAACTATGAAATACAAATACTTATTTATCATGGGATTGGCTTTTGGATTGATGATTCCGGGACAATCACAAAACAGTGGCTCAAACAACGACACTGAAGACACCCTTAACTTAGGCGAAGTCTCAGTAAATGCGAATGGCACTTTGTCTAGTGTCAGAAAAAGCGGACATTCAGTTTCCAGTGTTGCTGGAAAAAAATTGGTGTCTTCAGGTGAAAGTGGTGTTATACAGGCCTTGTCTGGAAAAGCATCCAATGTTTCCATAACCAAAAATGCAGGAGATCCTGGGTCGGGTGCTTTTATTCAGATTAGAGGTCAAAACACAATTTCCGGTAGCAACCAACCCTTAATTATTATTGATGGTGTTGCTATAAGTAATTCAAGTTTTGGGCAAGGAACCGATGGTGTTGTTCAGCAATCTCGCCTAAACGATTTAAACCCTTCAGACATTGCATCAATTTCTGTTTTAAAAGGTGCTGCCGCCGCCGCTATTTGGGGCTCTGCACCCGCCAATGGTGTAATTGTAATTACAACCAAAAAAGGCAGTAAATCTGGAATGAATATAGAATTTTCATCGACACTTTCTTTTGACAAGGTCAATAGGGAATACGAAAAACAGGGAATTTACGGTCAGGGCAATGCTGGAAAATGGACTGCGAATGCCCCAGGTAGTTGGGGGGATAAAATTTCTAATCGAAAGGGTGGTCCAGACTCGATCCGAACCACTGCGAACAAGTTTGTAGCAGATGATGGTAGTGTTTATTACCCAATCCTTCAGAAAAGAGACCAAACCGTGTATAATGATCGAAACAGAGAACAGGTTTTCCGCACAGGACAGACCTGGATCAACAACATTTCAATTTCTTCAGGCAATGCAAGGAGCAATATGTACTTTAGTGCTTCAGATTGGAATCAAACCGGCGTGTTAAATGGAACTTCAGATTATCATAGAACTACTGGCCGATTAAATTTCAACCACATGTTGAATGATAAGTTGAGTCTTTCTATGAATAGTTTTCTTTCCAAAAGCACATCTAACCGCATTCAACAGGGATCAAATTTAGATGGTTTATATTTGGGGTATTTAAGAACCGCCCCCGATTTTGACAATACAGATTATTCTGGAACATATTACAACGCTGCTGGAGTAGCGACGTTCAATAGCCACAGAGGGTATCGCAGGTATTTGGGGGACATACAACCTTCCTACAACAACCCTGGCTGGACATTGAATAAACAAACCAATACAAGTGATGTAACGCGCGTTACAGTTACACCAGAAATCAAATATCAATGGAAACCCAACTCCTTATTTACTGTTCGCACAGGATACGATGTTTCAACGGATCACAGAATAACCTATTTCCCTGTTCTTTCTGGTGGAAGTCAGGCAAATGGCAGTTTCACAGATGATTTTTTACAAGAGACGGTATTGAATTTTCATGCCATCAATCAAAGTAATTTTGAAAACCTTTTGGGTAACAAGGGTATAAATTTACATACGACTTTAGGGTATATTTATACCAAAAGAAGCCTAATGGAAATTGGTGGAACGGCAAGTCAGTTTATTATTAAAAATCAAGATCGCTTTGCGTTTATCAATGCCACGTCGACAAATCAAAATCCATTCAACTTCAATCGTTTATTAATTAATAACCAAGTATATGGCGTGTTGGATTTTGATATTCAAGACAAATATTTTCTACAAGTTTCCTCAGCTAGCGAAGCATCAAGTACTTTCGCAGACCGTTTTTTAACAATGGGAGCTTCTATGGCCTATGAATTTACCAAAGATCTTGGCCAAAGCGATTTTCTAAATAATGGAAAATTACGGTTTTCAGCAGGTCAAGTGGGTACAGCGCCTCCAGCCTATATATGGAATACAAATTATGTAGGAGCGGGCTCTAGTTCTGGATGGGGTGAAACCCTAGACGGTGCTCAATTTGGAGGAACCTATGCGAGAAGTAGTGTCCAAGGAAATCCAGATATTAGGCCCGAAAAGAAAACAGAATTTGAGTTGGGAACAGATTTAAAATTGCTCAAAAACAAACTTTCATTGGGCGTAACGTATTATACCAACGAAATTACGGGCATCGTTTTGGCTGTTGATGTTGCACCATCCTCAGGCTATTCTAGCCAGTGGAAAAACGCAGCTTCTATGACAAACAAGGGTTTTGAAATAGACATGAATTTAAACCTGGTTGCAACAAAAGATTTAAATTTGAATTTGTACGGTAATGTGTCAAGCAATAAAAACAATGTTACCGATTTGAGTGGTACCAATTCTGTTTTCTTGGCAGGATTTACGGGCACTTCTTCAAGGGCTGTGAAAGACCACGCGATGGGTGTTTTCTGGGGTGGCATGTTCGAAAAAAACGAGGGCAAATTGGTATTAGATGCGAATGGATTTCCGCAGGCAGCTGTTGAAGAAGGTGTTTCGGGTGATCCAAATGCAAAATATCGTGCCAGTATCGGTGTGAATGGAAATTACAAAGATTTGACGTTTAACATGTTGTTTGAAACCAGCCAGGGAAATCAAATGTGGGGCGGAACTTCTGGTGTACTAAACTATTTTGGTGTTAGCCCAGAAACGGCTACTGAAGTTACCATGACTGCGGCCGAAGCGGATAAAGTGCTTGACTATTCAGGCAAAAAGGTTAGCGCTTTGGGAGTTATGGATGCCAGCGGAAACTACACCGTTAGGGGGAATTTGAAAGATTTTGGTGCTGGCAATGTATTGTTGAATCAGGCTTGGTACCAGAGTTTAGGTGGTGGATTTGGACCAGTAAACGAAGATTTTATTAATGATGCATCATGGGTTCGTTTAAGAGAATTGTCTTTTAGTTACAAGTTATCTCGCAGCATTTGCGACTTATTTCACATCCCGTCTGCTTCTGTGGGTTTCACGGGTAGAAATTTGGTTTTGTGGACACCATTTAAAGGGGTTGATCCAGAATTAAACTTAACAGGGGTATCAAACGGAAGAGGATTAGACTATTTTACCAATCCAGGAACTAAGTCCTATATGTTCAATATTAAATTTAATTTATAATTATTTAAATCATGAAAAAAATATCAATTATAGTAACAATCGGTTTTGCTTTGTTGTTGGGTGTTAGTTCTTGTAAAAAAGAAATTAATGACATCAATAAAACAAACCCCAATCAGTTCAGTGGAGCTGATGCAAGTTTGATGCTAACGGGTGCACAATTGGCAAACGTTATGCTCAATGAAGGTGAATCTTCCCGGACTGCAGGAATGTTTTGTGGTTATTTTAAGGGTGCGGATAGGCAATATTTGTCTTATTCAGACTATAGCATGACGGCAGGAGATTTTAATTCCGGTTGGTCAACCGCATACATAGATGGCCTGGCCCAGTGTAGAATAATTCGTGCAGCAGCAGCCAAAAGCAACAACAAGGTACTTATGGCAGTATCCAGTATAACAGAGGCGCATTTGTTGCTTACACTGTCTGGTTTATGGGGAGATATACCCAACACACAGGCATGTATTGACGGTATTAATGAACCAACATTTGATAAAATGTTGGATGTACACAAGTATTGCATCAATTTGTTGGACTCTTCAATGGGTAAAGCCAGTGGAAATGCTTTGTCAGTTCCTTATGCTGGTTCTTTTAAATGGGATGAAGTAGCAAACACACTAAAAGCCCGAGCACTCCTGCGCATGAAAGATTATGCCGGGGCTGCAGCTGCAGCTGCAAAGGGAATCAAAAAAGGTGGAGACATGTATGCCAACCACGCGACTGAGTCACCGGGTGCATGGAATATTTTCTACGATTTTTTAGATTACAATCGTGGTGGATATTTGGGTTGTGATGGTTCTTATATTTCTCCCTTGTTAGATACGGCTGCTTCCGCAAAAGGAAAAACAAGGAATAATGTAAAAACAACAGAGACAAAAAGATTTTATAATTATTTTTACAATGGCAAATATTCATACACTGCTTTAGACCCCAATTTCTTCGATGGAATATTCACACCAACAAGTAATTACACATTGGTTTCTTATGCCGAAAATGAACTTATTTTGGCAGAATGCAACCAACGAATTGGAAATTCGGCTGCCGCACTTGTTAATTTGAACAATGTAAGGGCCGAGCTCAACGCAAGCTATGGTTCCTATATGCCTTATGATATTGCTGATTTTGGGCCGGGATCTTTAATCAAAGGAGCCACTGTAGGCGAAGCGATGCTTAAAGAGATTTTGGTCGAGAAATATGTTTCTTTATTTGGTCAAATCGAAACGTTTTGTGATGTGCGCAGAACTGGCAATTTGGTGGGTGTAACTCCATATAAAGGGACAAGTTTGCCAGCCAGATTTTTGTATCCCCAAGCAGAGATCAATTCGAATAAAAACACCCCTAAGGGCGCTGGATTATTTGACGCGTTGGAATTGTTCAAATAAATTTTTTTATTTTTCCTTTGTAGAAGGCGCCAAATGGCGCCTTCTTTTTTTTGGAAACAGGATACAATAAAAGAATAAGCGAATAAAAACGGGTAATCGTTGATGGTACAATTGCAGGTGCATTATTTTGCATCATGGAATCCAAGGCTATGCGAGAATTTTCTGGGGCTGCAAATTTTATTATCAAAACCACACACCCACAGTTTGTAAATTACAGTACCTACAAAAAACCAAAAAAACTGTTTGCGGGTGAGCCAGATAATAGAAAAGAAGTATTGAATGTAAACATAAATTTTGAATTGTATTTTCAGGATTCTGTACAACACAATAATTGTAAATCCAATGTGTATGAAACCATTCAGGGTGTCCGAGCCGATTGTTTTCAGTTATTGCGTATTATAGAATCCTGTTTTGGGTGCGGACTGATTTCTAGGATTGCATATGTAGATTTTCAATTCCAAGTATTGGGGTTGTTAAAAAGGGTTCAGAAAACCGCCACCCAATAATGATGGGCACCGTATTCGAACACAATAAAACTTCACTATTCCCTTGTTCTACTGGGGCAAATTTGGAATGGTCGAACTTGGGTAATTTTTTTATTAGGTTGTGTAAATTTCCTGATTTTGTAGAATTTGGAATAAGCGCATGTTAATTTATTGTTATCTATTTGTTTTAAATGTATTTATTTCTTTAAAAAAATTTATCATTGAATAAATTATCATGGCATTAAACAACATTTTCAATATTTTTTTACCCAAGGACAAAATATTTTTTAGTTTGTTTGAAAAAACAGCGTTAAACGTCACAGAAATGGGACAACTGCTCCACCAATATGTGTTTGAGTCTGATCCCGCAACGCGTTTGTCCATTAGTAAGCAAATCGAAGATTTCGAGCACAAAAATGACGAGATAACCCACAATATTTTTATCGAATTGGGCAAAAATTTTATTACGCCTTTTGACCGTGAAGATATTCATTATTTGGCTTCAGCCATGGATGATGTTGCTGACTATATCTACGCTTCATGCAAAAAAATGGAATTTCACGGTGTAAGCCCCAATGATCAAGGTATTCGGAGCTTGGCTGAAATAATTATGGAAAGCTCTAAGGAAGTTGGCAAAGCGGTTTTACAATTGCGAGAATTAAAGCGTCCAGAGAAAATTATGGAAAGCTTAGTTCGAATTAATAGTTTTGAAAACCATGCAGACAATGTATTTGACATGAGTATAAAGAGTCTATTTGATACAGAAAATGATTTCAAAGAATTGATTCGTAAGCGAGAAGTTTATACCGTCATGGAGATTGCTACTGATAAATGTGAAGATGTTGGAAATGTAATTGAAACCATCATTGTAAAGTATGCGTAATACTCACAATTAGTGCACGATGACAACTTTAGTAATTGTAATTATTGTATTGGCGTTGATTTTTGATTTTATCAACGGATTTCACGATGCCGCCAATTCTATTGCTACAATTGTAAGTACCAAAGTGCTTACCCCACTGCAGGCAGTATTGTGGGCAGCAACTTTTAATTTTGTGGCCTTTTTTATTTTTAAAGACCATGCGGTAGCAAACACCATTGCCAAAACCGTAATAGACAACTATATTACTTTACAGGTAATTATGGCGGGTTTACTTGCGGCTATCTTTTGGAATTTATTAACTTGGTGGTATGGCATTCCCAGTTCTTCTAGTCACACATTAATAGGGGGTTTTGCTGGAGCGGCTTTCGCCCATGCTTGTTGGTTCAACGGTGCTTGGGTTCCATTTGGAGAGGTTGTAGAAATGGATAAAATCACCAAAACGATATATTTTATTATTCTCGCCCCATTGATTGGAATGTTTATTTCGATAGTGATTACCCTTGTAACGATTCGAAGAAATGTGTATGGAAAGATTGGATTGATTTTGATAGCAACGATGGGTTTAATTTTTATTTTTAATTCATTTAGAGCCAGTAAACTAGAGGATAATTTATCAAAATTCTATAAAATTGATAAGTATAAAAAAGAATTAATAAAGGACTCCAATGATATGGAGGTACGAAGAAAATACAGCCATGCGCTTGCCAATTTTGAAGCTACCAGACACTTGTTAGCTGACTTTGACAAACTGGGTTCGGATAGTATAGCTGCTAAAATAGCGAGCCAAGTTGATTTAAAATATCTAGAAGTTAGCAAGTTAAAAGACATTGTTTCCAAAAAATTAAAGATTGACTTTCTAAGAAAAGCCACTTTTTACGATCCATCTGTTAAGCTTCGCTATGAGGCCAATATTGCCATTTTAGATTCATGCAAACCCATTTTCAATAATTTTTCTATGATTGGTCCCGATAGTACTGCTCACGCCGTGGCGTTGCAATTGGGAATCACCAAAATTGGTGATTATGATAAATTTTGCAGCGGTTTTAATGTGAACATTCAAAAAGGGTTAAAGGAAGAGTTAGAAAGGGCCGACAATAGAATTTTGTTGTGGTCTATTGTGACTATTATTGGTATTTTTATAGTATGTTACATCTGGTGTGAACGGATTAAAACCCCCACTGCTTCGCGAATGTCAAATATGTTTAAGAAATTACAATTGGTATCAAGTGCAGCATTTTCAGTTGGACATGGTGGAAATGACGCACAGAAGGTGATGGGTATTATTGGTGCAACATTGATTGCTAGCGGAAGTATTCATGAGTTTAGGGAGCTACCCAATTGGGTTCCGCTCGCTTGTTATACAGCCATTGGATTGGGTACCTTGAGTGGAGGCTGGAAAATTATTAAAACCATGGGGACCAAAATTACCAAGGTGACGCCTTTGGAAGGAGTAAGTGCCGAAACTGCTGGAGCGATTACCTTGTTTTTGACCGAGCAAATGGGGATTCCTGTGTCTACAACCCACACAATTACAGGAGCAATTATTGGGGTGGGAAGCACCAAGAGGTTGAGTGCAGTTCGCTGGGGAGTAACCCGCAGTTTGCTGATTGCTTGGCTAATTACCATTCCTGTGAGTGCATTGCTTGCAGGATTGTTTTTCATGATTTTAAGCCTGGCTGGTATTTGATTGACAAGCAGAGAATCCGCGTGTAGACATCCATTTGAAAGGAAGGGAACAAAAAGCGTAAATTTGTTCTATACTATTTGCATACGTCATGAATAACAATTCATCATCGCCTTTCTTTGCCCATCCATCTGCCATTATTGATATTGGGGCACAAATTGGCGAGGACACCAAAATATGGCATTTTTGTCATGTAAGTGCAAAAAGTAAAATTGGCGCCCGTTGTACGCTGGGACAAAATGTATTTGTAGACAACAACGTAGTTATTGGCAATGGGGTTAAAATACAAAACAATGTTAGTCTTTACAGTGGTGTTTTTATAGAAGATGACTGCTTCTTGGGTCCCAGTATGGTGTTTACAAATATTAGTAACCCCAGGGCGCATATAAACCGCAAAAGCGAGTTTAAATCAACGTTTCTGAAAAAGGGTTGTACGGTTGGAGCGAACGCAAGTATTGTGTGTGGTCTAACATTGGGTCAATATGCATTTGTTGGTGCGGGTGCGGTTGTAACAAGGGATGTTCAAGATTATGCATTGGTAATCGGAAATCCAGCCAGATTTTCGGGATGGGTAAGTTCGTTTGGTGAGCGCTTAGAATTTGATTCTAACGGCAATGCGATTTGCTTGGCAAGTAAAGAGGCATACAAATTGGTAAATGGAACTGTAATAAAATTGGAATAATTTGATTTAACGTGGCTGAAAGAAGAAAAATATTGGTAACTGGCGGATTGGGCTTTATCGGTTCACACACAGTTGTATGCATACACGAGGCGGGTTTTGAGCCAGTTATTGTCGATAGTTTACACAACTCTCGCATTGAGGTGTTAGACGCATTAACTGAGTTGATCGGTTACAAGCCTTTTTTTGTTTGTGGCGATGTAAATGACAAAATATTGATGCAACAGGTTTTTGCGCAGCAAAAACCTGTTGCAGTGATTCATTTTGCGGCATATAAAGCTGTTGGTGAAAGTGTGGAAGAACCCTTACTGTACTATCAAAATAATGTAGGGGGATTGTTGAATCTTCTTGAAGTAATGAAAGCAGAATCTTGTCATCAATTGGTTTTTAGTAGTAGCTGTACTGTATACGGTGAAGCCCAGGCGGTGCCATTTAAGGAATCTACCCCGACCCTCTCCGCCGCAAGTCCTTATGGCGCAACAAAGCAGATGGCCGAGACCATCCTGAGAGACCTCAATTGGTGTAGGGTAGAGTGCTTGCGGTATTTTAATCCTGTGGGCGCACATCCTAGTTCCCGCATCGGAGAATTGCCTTCGGGTATTCCGAATAACCTTGTCCCCTATCTTACCCAAACGGTATCCGGAATACGTTCTTTGCTTACGGTTCACGGGGGTGATTATAGTACCCAAGATGGCACTTGTATTCGAGATTACATCCACGTCATGGACTTGGCCGAGGCACATGTTGTTGCTATTAACCGTTTAATTTCTGGTATTGGGTTTGATATAAACGGCAATGAGGAAAATGACCCCTCAACCCAACAGTTTGAAGTTTTTAATGTTGGAACCGGTATTGGGTATTCAGTATTAGAAATTATTACTGCATTTGAAGACGTTACAGGTGAAAAGGTAAACTATAAAATTGGTCCACGCAGGGCTGGTGATATTGTAGCCAGTTGGGCGGATACCCAAAAAGCGAATTCTATTTTGGGTTGGAAGGCAAAGAGAAATTTAGACGAAATGATGACAGATGCTTGGAATTGGCAACGGCATTGTGACAAATTTTATAAAGGGTAATAGCGCATTGTTACACCATAAAAAAACATACGACCATACAAGAGCGTAAAACAGGTTCTTCACTGGAAATATTGGGTAAGTAAAATAGAAAATTCAAGTATGAATTTGCCCCGAAAAACACAAACTGTAGGGATATCTAACGACCTTTAGAAAACCATTTACCCTTGGAAGCTTTTTTTTCTGTCGGTTTTGCTGTTATAGAATCTTGCGGCGAGGGTTCGTGGTTTGAAGAAGATGGCATTTGACTGGCATTAGATGCAAATAATGGCGCTGTGGGATGCAGTATCAAAATTTCATTTAATTGTTTTTGCAGGGTTCCGACCATACTCACAAATGTTTCTTTTGAAGCCCGCACTTTACCAATTGTATAACAACCCATCACCTGGCCTATAATATAAAGAGCCATAGACCTCGCATCGGTTTGGTTTTTTAATTCACCCGCAGCCCGTCCAATCATAATTGCACGTTGTAAAATTTTTATTTGTACTTCGTTTACGATTTCCAATTTTTGACGAAACAACTCGTCTGAATGGCTTTGTTCTAATATCAAATTGCTGAGAACATCACCTCGTTTTATAGTGGTTTCGGTTGCCTTTGTTTTTTCTGTTTCCAAAATAGAATGAATTGCAGCAGGAATACCGTTCTCAATATCAATTAGTGGCGCCCATTTCGCAGTGTAAAAAGGAAGCATTACTTCATCAACAACGGCATATCCCAATTCTAATTTGTTTGGAAAATAATGGTAAAAAGCCCCTTTGGTAATCTTTAATCGCGCAATCTCTTTGTCGGTTCTTAGGGTCTCAAAACCATTGGCTTGGATCGCATCGAAGCAGCGATTGAGAATAAGATGACGGGTTGAGGTGCTCATAAGGAGCAAATATAATATCTACCACAACAACATGTTAATAATTTGTGTAAAAAAAACAATAATTTTTGAGGGGAAATTTTAGCCCCATTAATATGAGGGCTAGGGTGTTAGGCGGCCGTACATTCTAGGAAATGGAATGCTTTCCCTTACGTGTTTTAATTTACAAACCCAGGTAACCAGTCTTTCTAATCCTAGACCAAATCCAGCATGTGGAACAGATCCGTATCGACGCAAATCCAGGTACCAGCCAAATGATTCCATGGGTAAATTATGCGCATGAATTTTTTCACTAAGCAATTGCGCATCAGTTTCTCTCTCTCCGCCGCCAACAATTTCTCCATAACCCTCTGGAGCCAGAACATCTACTCCACGGGCAAAGCGAGAATCTTCGGGATTACGTTTCAGATAAAAAGCTTTTATTTCATGTGGCCAATCATATACCATCACCGGCCTATCGAAGAGCCTCGTTAAAACAGTTTCATCTGAGCCACCGAAATCTGAACCGTATGTAAAGTTTTTAGCGCTGTCTATCCACTGTGGAATATTTCGCAGGTTTTCTTCTGTGTCGTTTTTATCTTGTTTTAATTGCACAATTTTTCCTTGATGGAAGGCAATTTCGCCTTTTTTCAGTCCGGGTTGGGCAAGGTTTCTCTCTCGCACAGCGATTTCTTCTTGTATGGATTGAAGTTTTAAGGTTGTTGATGAGAGTTCGTTTTGCAAGCTTTCGATGCTGTTTATCCCCTCAACATTCTCTTCACCTTTTATGATTCGAACAGCTTGATCATACGTCATTCTGGGAAACCCCCCCAAACTACTCTCCAATATTTTTGTATCCCGCCCAATCGATTCTAATTCGGTTTTGCAATTGAGAAGAACTTTTTTTACCACAAAATGCAAAAAAGATTCGATGCAATTCATGTTTTGAAAAATATCACAAAAAGCCATCTCTGGCTCTATCATCCAGAATTCAGATAAATGGCGGCGAGTTTTCGATTTTTCAGCCCTGAAGGTGGGGCCGAAGGTGTATATTTTTCCCATCGCCATGGCCATGGCTTCTCCATATAATTGTCCACTTTGGCTCAAAAATGCTTGCTCACCATAAAATTCGGTTTCAAAAAGTGTGCTTGTACCTTCACATGCATTGCTGGTAAACACTGGAGCATCCATTTGAACGAAACCCGCTTGTTGAAAATATTCATGAATTGAAAAAATGATGGTGTTTCGGATACGCATAATGGCCCATTGGCGAGAACTTCTTAACCAAAGATGTCGCTGATCCATTAAAAATTCTATACCATGTTCTTTTTTTGCAATGGGGTAGTTATCAGACTCGCCCACAATGTCGATTTGGTTGACTTGTATTTCTAAACCACCCATTTGTTTTTCATCCGCCCTCACTAGACCTTTTATTACCAGGGCAGTTTCAAGGCTGACAGACTGAGCAATCTCAAGGAAGGCATCATTGGAACTTCCGCTGGACACAACACACTGGCAAAAACCTGTTCCATCTCGTAGTAAGATGAATACAATGCCTTTACCCTCTCGTTTATTCGCCACCCACCCCCTTAAAACAACTGTTTGATCAATACATTGTGAAAGAAATTGAATGGAATGTGCAGGTGTTTGAAAATCGGGAGCAGACATTGAAATATGAATCTTTTATCGGGTACTACAAAGATACATTTTGTAGTGGAACCTTTAATTACGAAATTTCAAAACCCTTGAGACATCGAGGGCATCATATCTGCACGACCGATTCAATTTAAGTTGAATGCCCTACCCTTTGATAAAAAACTGAAAGTAAATAGGGGAAGTCAAAAATTCCTGCAGGTTTGGCGCAATGTATACAAAAAATCAGGTAGTAGATAAGAGTTGGTTTCAAATCTAAATGTTCAGCTGCGGAACGAGTTACACACAAAAAAAAGAAGGGGGGTAACAAAACAAGGGGATACCGTCACAACCCCATAGGCAATTTCTTGGGGCTGAGAATTTGTATTATTGTTAATCGTCTGCAGGACCTGTATTTTTGGGTATATCCGCTGGTCTGGGCCCACGGTTGTCTGGTCTGGGCCCACGGTTGTCTGGTCTGGGCCCACGGTTGTCTGGTCTGGGCCCACGGTTGTCTGGTCTGGGCCCACGGTTGTCTGGTCTGGGCCCACGGTTGTCTGGTCTGGGCCCGCGATTGTCTGGTCTGGGCCCACGGTTGTCTGGTCTGGGACCGCGGTTGTCTGGTCTGGGACCGCGGTTGTCTGGTCTGGGACCGCGGTTGTCTGCAAGACCTGTATTTTTGGGTTTATCCGCAGGTCTGGGCCCACGGTTGTCCGGTCTGGGCCCACGGTTGTCCGGTCTGGGACCGCGGTTGTCAGAACGATTGCCTTTAAGACCTTTTGAATTGCGAGGAACATTGTTTTTTCGCGAAGTCGTGTCTTGAGAGGAAGAATGGAATTCATCGTCATTTAACAATTCGCTGTTTCCAATAAAATCGATGGTTTGTCCCAATTGATTGGCTGTTAGCTGTTCCATTACAGCACTGGCTGGTGCCAAATCTTGCAAAGCCAAAGATTTTAGGCCTCCACGATTTTCTTCCAGCACTTCATTGACTTTAGCCACAGATAGTGCCACCCATGTTTGGTTGTCTTCATAGGAAAACCACATCAATTTTTTTAAAATATCGGTTTTGCGCACATAAGCAAACCCATTTACTGTATCGAGTTTGATGATTTTTGCTTTGGGAAACGCATCCGTCGCCTCAATATATTGATCTAATTCAAAATTTAGGCAGCATTTTAACCGACCACATTGCCCGGCCAATTTTTCCATATTAATACTTAAATTTTGAACACGGGCCGCTCCAGTATTGACTTGTTTATAATCGGTTAGCCAGGTACTACAACATAATTCTCTGCCACAAACACCAGTACCACCGAGTCGAGAAGCCTCCTCGCGATAATTAATATGACGCATTTCGATTTTTATCTTAAAATCATCTGCATATTTTTTTATGAGTTCTCGAAAATCAACACGGGTTTCTGCTGTATAAAAAAATATGGCTTTTCTGCCATCTCCCTGAATTTCTATATCGCTGATTTTCATCTGCAATTTTAAACCAAAGGCATGTGTTCTTGCGCGTTCGAGTGTAGCATTTTCTTTGCTTTTGGCTTCGTCATGCTTTTCCATATCGCGCTCGTTGGCAACGCGTTGAATACCCATCAGTTCAGAAGAATCTTCCCGAACACGGTATTTTTTTAGCTGTAATCGAACAATTTCTCCTGTTGCAGAAACAGTACCAATATCATACCCTATGCTGCTGTCTACACAAACATAGTCACCAGTATACAATTCTATATTATTTGTATTTCTAAAAAATTCTTTGCGAGAACCCTTAAAACGAACCTCAACAATATTAAAGGGTTTGTATCCTTCGGGCAGATCCATGTCTTTGAACCAATCGTAAACATTGAGTGCATTGCAACCAGTGGTACCACATGTACCATTGCTTTTGCAACCTCCCGGAGAGCTTCCTTTTTTGGTTCCACAAGATGCACAAGCCATGATTTTCTTACAAAATGTATTTTTTCAAAGTTAGGGGATCATGTCTTGTTTTCAATAGCGCCATCATGTGGTTTAACAAATACCCACAATTTTTGCCCCAAAAAATTGATTCCCATACCCAATGCAGTTGCACCAAGAACAGCCGCAAGTTTGTCAAATTTTACGGCAAATAGTCCCATTGTTAATTGGGGTGATTGAAGCATATTCAGTTGTAATTCCCAATCGGGCAATGTCCTCAAAAAAAACTCATTGGAAACAACATTGATTAAGCCACTACATGTGTAAAGGACAAGGTATTTTTTTAAAGTTTCGCTGGGTTTAAACAATTGCGTTTTTGATTTTTTACTTTCCCAGGTCCAATATTTATTGCACTTATAATTAAACAAAGTAGCCACACCCACACCGAGGGCTTTTGCAATAAATGTTAAGGTGATTTGGCTAAATGCGTAGTATAATCCCATGTCTAGGATAAAACTTAATCCACCAACAACAACAAATTTTGTAAAGGCTATATAGGTTTTAGAAGAAATCAAAGGATGGGTTATTGATTAAGAAATGTTTTATCAAAGGTACAGTTTACGCCGAATTTAATTGCACAATTTTGCTGTCCGTGGCCCATGGGTGCGTCGAATAAAATTGGAAAATCATACTCCGCAAGAATTTCGCAAACCATCTGTGAAACTGTGTAACCAAATGGAACAATATTGTCTTTCATATCTATCATACTTCCAATAATCAATCCCTGAAGACCCTCAAATAAGCCGGCCAATTTTAAGGCCCTCAACATTCTATCTACATGGTACAAATACTCGTCTATATCCTCAATAAACAATACTTTGCCCCGGCACTTTGGTTGCAAGGGTGTACCCAATGATGCATAAATCAAGCTAAGATTTCCACCCACAATTTCTCCTTCAAAAGAGTGATTGCGTATACTTGTACAGTTACTCAAATCGATTTTTACACTCTCTCCTGTTAACACCTTTGACAGTTGTTCTGCCCCAGCAATTATTCCCGCATTACCAGAAGCCCATTGTGAAGCAAGAGGGCCGTGAATCGAAGCCCAATTTCCTTTTTGCAAGGCCAAATGAAGTGTGCTAATATCACTAAATCCCACCAGCCATTTGGGATTAGCGTCTGAGAGTATCTTTTGAAATGCCAATCCCCAGTTTACTTGGATTGGATTGGAATCGTATTGTATGTTTTTTTGAGTTGACGAGGCCATGGAAGAAATTTCCAAGGTAGATGCGTCAGCTAGGTTATCCGATACCAATAAATTTCCTGAATGATTTTTCTGTGAATATAGTGTTTCAAGAGCCTCAAGGGTTCGGATAGAACCATATCCCCCTTTTGCGCAAAAGATGGCTTTGGCTTTTTTGTGTTCAATAGCCCATACAAAATCTTGTGCCCTTTGGGTATCATTTGATGAAAATTGGTTTGATTTTCCAAATACATAAGAGCCATATTCCAAAACCCATCCCTGATCAGTAACCCATTTTTCAAAGGACAACAAATCTTTTTTATCGACACAGCGCGCCGGAGATATCAATACAACACAGTCACCTTTTTGGAGATATGGGGGTATCTTTTTCAAGGCATTTTGATTAATAGAGTTGTTTGTTCTATCCGGCTAGTCATTTCGGAATTGCGCGAATCACCATAATATTCAATAAAGGAATACGAGGGTATATTTTTAGACAATATCTTCTCAATATTGGGAAGCTTACGCGATTGCAAAAGCAAAATAAATCGTTGCCATTTAGGCAAAGATTCGCCGGGAGCAGCATTCACGGTTGCTTTATAATATTTCCCCGGTGCAATTGTTTCGAGCACAAATACTTGTTTTCCCGACGCGTTTGTTATTTCGGAAACTCCAGTTTTAAGGTGATTTGCACTTTCATTTCTTTTGATGGGTATACCAATAAACACATCCACATTTCCTTCTTTAGGGACAGATTTATAGAGAATCATAAGGGGTCCATCGAGTCGGTATGAATTTTCTTCTATTAGAGTAAGAATTTTACCCGTCGAAAGGCGTATTGCAGTTTGAAGATCTTTCAGGGGAATTTTTTGCCATATTCCCAGCAACTCTAATTCTTTGCGTTCAATTTCTTTAACCAAAATTCCTTCAGACATCCCAACCAAGTTTTCATCTGCTGATACAATAGAATTGGGCGAGATCGCTTGTTTTTTGAATGACTTTTTATCCCTCACAGGTAAAGTTGTATTATTGGTACAAGAAAGAATGGATATTCCTATGAAAAACAAGGCAAAGACATTTTTAGGCATCGAAAAATTCACAGTGGCAAAGTACACCATTTTTTAGGGATTTTGCTGTAGGTTTGTATTGTGAAGTTTAACGCTGAAATTGAAATATTGCCCCTAAAGGGATTGTTAGACCCACAGGGCAAAGCTGTGGCCAATGGGTTACCAAAAATTGGCATCCATACCGCAAGCAATGTGCGGATTGGTAAATTTATCACACTGGATATTGAAGCCAAATCTGCTGACGAAGCAAGGGTTTTTTGTGAAACAGCATGTACCAAGTTACTAGCCAATCTCATCATGGAGGGATATATCATTCGGATTAAAGCAATATAGAATGATCGTTTACAACGTGACCTGCAATCTCAACCCCAGTATTTCTGAAGAATGGCTGAGTTGGATGTCAACTGAGCATATCCCAGAGGTGATGGGTACGGGTTGTTTTTTGGAATACAAAATTTTGAAACTGCTCACTGAATCTTCCGACAACGAGGGAGTGAATTACGCCATACAATACACGGCAGCATCAATGGCCGATTACGAAAAATACAAGAGGTTCCATGCGTCTGTTTTACAAGCAAAAACACAAGAAAAATATGGAAACAGCATCCTTGCCTATAGAAGCTTATTGGAAATAATTCTTTGATACTATATCCATGAGCATTGCAAAAGTATTGGAGATTGATGGGGCTCTTTTACAACAGTCTTTATATACTTGGGTAGATGTTCGCAGTGAGTCGGAATTTGAAAGAGCCCATATCCCTGGAGCTGTGAATATCCCCATTTTAAACAACGAAGAAAGAATATCGGTAGGAACAATATACAAAGAGAAAGGCCGTGAAATGGCCGTGGGAAGAGGACTTCATTTGGTAGGTCCAAGGTTTGACGCACTGTATCAAAGCTTCTTACTGTTAGAGAATACCCAAGGCAAACCCTTATTATTTTATTGCTGGCGTGGTGGACTTCGCAGTCAGATAGCTGCTACTTTTATGCAATGGTCGGGAAGAAAGTGCTATGTCGTACTCGGAGGGTATAAATCGTTTCGTCAGTGGGTATTGGAAACACTCAAACTTCCAAAATCTATTGTATTGTTGTCTGGCACTACAGGAAGTGGTAAAACGGAAATATTGCACATGTTACGAAAAAAAGGTTTGTCGGTGTTAGACCTTGAAGGCCTTGCCTCTCACAAGGGAAGTGCCTTGGGGGGAATAGGCCTGCCGGCGCAACCCAGAAGTGAAGTATTTGAAAATTCTATAGCCCTAGAATGGGCAAAATTTGATTCGACCGCGTCGGTGTTTGTTGAGAATGAAAGTAAAATGATTGGCCATTGTGTAATTCCAGAATCCTTATGGCTCCAAATGCAATCCGCAAAAATCATAAAAATAGAAGTGCCGAAATCTACAAGAATTCAACGAATTCTAAAGGAATATAGCCATCTCCCGTTGGATCAATTGCAAGAACGAACCTCAAAATTGAGAAAACGATTGGGCGGACAAAATGAACAATTGGCACAGCAAGCATTGTTGGATGGAAATTTTACACTCTGGGTAACAACTTTGCTCGTCTATTATGACAAAACCTACGCGCATAGTTATTTCCCAAGAAACACACCTTCAGATTCCATTGTATGGGATTGGGAACAAAAAGAAAACTCAATGTTAAACCTACTCAAGCACAAAATACAATGATCCTAAAAAACACTATTGCCATTGTAACAGGAGCAAATAAAGGCATCGGCCTAGAAACAGTGAATCAATTGCTGGCCAAAGGTGCAATTGTGTATGGAATATGTCGTGGTGATTGCCCCGTACAAAATCAAAATTTCAATTGCATAAAAGCCAATGTAAGCAATCTAGAAAGCCTTCGTCTCTCCTTCGAGGGCATTGTATCCAAACACGGGAAAATAGATATTTTAATCAACAATGCAGGATTGGGATACTTTGGATTTTGCGAAGAAATACCGATTGAACATTGGCAGGAAATGTTTGATACCAACGTAACAGGCCTGTTTTATGCTACACGCTTGGTATTGCCAAGCATGAAAAAACAAGGTGTAGGGCATATAATAAATATTTCTTCAATTGCTGGTTTAGAGGGATACCAGCAAGTTAGTGCTTATTGCGCTACCAAATTTGCGGTGAGGGGATTTAGCGAAGCCTTGTACAAAGAGGTTCGAGATTTTGGGATTAAGGTTACTTGTATTTACCCTGGATCTGTCAAAACAGAGTTCTTTCGACACAGTGAAACCATTTCTGCGCATGATAACATGTTGATGCCCGAAGACGTTGCGTCACAAATTATTTTTTGCTTGGAAACACCAAGCAATTTTCACAATGTAAACGTCGAAATTCGCCCCCTAAAACCCCGGGGATAAAGTTTTTATGGAGTTATATACAAACCTCCGCAGGGCTTGTATGGTTGAATAGTAATCCAAATATAGGAGATGATGGTTTATTGTAGAGACAGTTTCGTCATCAATTTTGCCATTTGTAATGCCATTTTTGCTGCTTCCGATTCTGCAGAAGCGGCATAATCATTTCCACTGGAAGCATATAAAATACTGCGGGATGAATTCACCAATAGCCCTATTTCTTGGTTGGCGCCAAGGAGACTTATGCTTTCCAGGTCACCACCTTGGGCTCCTACACCAGGCACCAGCAAAAAATGGTCGGGAATTATTTTTCGAATCTCTTTGAAGCGATCAAAACGGGTTGCCCCCACCACAAACATCAGATTCTCTTCAGTGCCCCATTTGCAAACGGATTCTATGACCCGCTCGTATAATTTTTTTCCTCGGTAATCGTCTAATTGAAAATCTGCATGCCCTACATTGCTGGTAAGGGCCAAGCAAATTACCCATTTACCAGTAAATTCTAAAAAGGGCCGAATGCTGTCTTCACCCATATAGGGAGAGACAGTTATGGCATCAAAACACAGTGTTTCAAAAAATGCTTTGGCATACATAGAACTGGTATGGCCAATATCCCCTCGTTTGGCATCGGCAATTTTAAATGTATTGCTTGGCAAATAATTGAGCGTCTGCTCCATCCACTCCCAACCCGATTTCCCATATTGCTCATAAAAAGCTGTATTAATTTTATAGGCCACACTATGGGCTTTGGTTGCGTCTATAATATCGCGGTTGAAAGTCATCAATCCTTGCCCGTTTCGTTCTAGCCCGATTGGAAGTTTTTCAATTTGGGAATCGAGTCCGGTACACAAGAATGATTGCTTGGCACGAATTTCTTGTATGAGTAGTTGCTTGTTCAATGCATTGCAAATTACGTACATGAATCGGCATGTTAATCAAATTCGCGTAGGTTTGTATAAAAATGTGGTTGAAAGAGTTTTATAGGTGTTTTGTATGTTGTTTGGTTTTTTTTGGTTCTGGTTTAAGCCAAGCGCAATACATAAAAATTGGCGATGGTGCTTATAGCGGAAGTCTGGGTGGGCCTATGAACTCCAATACTGTCCGCGACACCCAAGTTTCAAGGTTTGCCTATATATTCCCAAAATCTGTTTTGGGAAATCTCAACGACAAAGACACCATTACTTCCGTTGAGTTTTATCACTTGCTTGGCGCAGCCCCAAATTTAAATACCCAATTTACGCTGTGGATTCAAAATACTTCTCGAAATGATTTTGGAATGGGGAAACTGTATTTTCCCGACGAAACGAAAAACAGCATTTTGGTTTTCAGTGGCTCTCCAGGAAATTATATAGGCAAGGAGGAAAAATTTTATCGTTTGCCTTTGAATGTTAAATCTTTTGAATACGACAGTTTAAAAGGTGAAAATATCGCAATTTTTGCTGAATACAAACAGACTAAAAAACAAACTGTAGCTTTTGAATGGAATTTTGAAGGGGCTGCCTCGGTTTCGGGCTATTCGGCAAATCAAGTAAAATATGCTATTGGACTAAAGGCTTCCGATAGTTTGCCTTCTAGCAGTAGTTATCACCCGACCATAATTCTAAATTTTCCTAAAATTCAATACGATCTGGCCATCAATAAAGTGTATACACTTGGAAAAATACCTTTACCCTTGGGCCGGCCGGATAGTGTTAAGGCGTTAATAAGAAATGTTGGAAAACGCACACTAAAAAACTTTCGCGTGTATACACGGAGCCAAGGATTCAACAATCAAAAGGACAGTTTTCTGATCGATTTGCTCCCGGGTGAAGAATCGCTGGTTCGTGTGCCTTCACTTTTGCCGAGTAATTCGGGACTCGACACGGTATATGTTGAATGCAATGATAAAAATGCATCTAACAATACGGGTTCCTCATACCGGCTTGGCAATGCAAATGTATATAGCTATCGAAATGTTAACCTTTCTCCCGCGCCCGGAGGGATTGGATTTAATGCTACCAATGGCGATTTTGTGGCCAAATTCTCTTCCAATCAACCCAAATACATCAACCAAGTTACGGTTTCATTTGGTGCTGGAGGACAGCCATTTAGGGTGGCAATTTGGTCGCACGACAGCATATTAAACAAACCCCGATCCCTCATTTACCAGAGTGATTCCTTAATAAGCAAAACAGGAAACTATATTCTTGATTTTAAAAAACCCGTCTCCATAAATAGATCTTTTTATGTTGGGGTTCGACAATTGGGAAAAAACAATGTTTCTTTTGGATACCAAATTGAAGAACCTGTTCGGCCAGGGACATTTTTCTATGCTGAGCCATTGGGCGATACAAATTGGTTGGATTTTTCACCAGGTGCGCCTTTTAAATTTCTTATTGAGCCCAGAATACAAGCCGACATCGATATTGCTTCAATTTCTGCAGACAATCCCAAGGACAGCATCAATCAATATACCACTGATACCCTTGCCCCGGCAGGAATTGTTGGCAATATTGGTGTTAAAGACGCCAAAGACAGCTTTGACATACGTTGTGAAATTTGGAATGGTGGAAGTTGTTTGTACAAGAATACTATTCGAGACACCCTCACCAGTGGTATTAAACGTAAATATGTATTCCCCAAAACCTATTTCCCCAAATCATTTGGTGAGCATTTGCTCATGATTATCGTAAAAAAATCTGATGATAAAATTGTTGACAATGACACCCAAATCCGCAAGTTCTACGTGGGCGTAAAAAAAGATGTAATGGTTGCGGGTGTTTACGAACCAACAGAAAATTCTGGGTATACTTATAAAACCGATACCTTGATGCCCTTGGCAAATATATTAAATGTTGGATATGACAACACGCCGTCATTTTCGGCACGTTGTATGATTTTTCAGGGTAGTAAATTGGTTTACAACCAAGTACAATTTTTAAGTTTGCCGAAATTTCAGTCAAAAATACTGTATTGGCCCACCTATAAATGTGGTGATACGGGGAAGTTAAAAATCTTATTTATAACGGGATTGGCCAAGGATGCCTATACCAAAAATGACACCCAAACCCGCAATTTTTTTGTGCGCAAATTGGTTGATATTGGCATTGACTCTCTGCGTTCGCCTGATCCATTGTTGTTCCATACCAAAGGAAAAGCGTTAAAATTAACCTATTATGTATACAACGATGGACTAATACCTGCGTTTAATGTTCCATTTTATTGTTCCATTATTGACCCTTCGGGTAAATTGCTTTATTACGATTCTACCAAGGCCTATTTACAGGGTTTGTTCGGGAGTTTTCTGACCATGAGTAAAACATTTACGCCGAGTCAGTTGGGCTTGTATAAAATTGTAATTAAAACGCGTTATTACCTTGATTTGTTTGCTGATAATGATTCATTGGTGGTGTATTTTAATGTAGGCAAACCCTATGATTTCGAAGCCATTCGAATCACAAATCCCAAAACAAATGATTCATTAAGTTTAGGAAATCCTTCTATTTCTCCAAAGGTATTGGTTCGCAATAATGGATATTTAAAGAATACTGCACCCGTCATGTGCGAAATTTTATACGCTGGCAATCGCTTGTATTTTGACAGTAAAAACATTACGCTGGATTCAGGAAAATCGGATACTGTTGTATTTTCTCCAACTTTTAGGCCGGTTAATGTGGGAATGTTTACTCACCGCACCTACACAAATTTGGGTTTGGATATAATGCGCAGTAATGACACCCTAGTGTCTCGTTTTTATGGTGTTGTGGGCAAGGATGCATACCCTGGATTTGTTTGGCTAATACCAGAGAATAAACCTTTTGATGCCAAAGACTCCATCAGAAAAATAGGGGTTCTGGTACAAAATCAAGGCGCAGATTCTATCAGAAAAGTGTTGGTTTCTGTTTCGATTTTTGAAGGTACAGATCGAACGTTTTATCAATCTAAAGTAACAAAAATTGAAGGCCGTGGCAAGGATACACTCTTGTTTGATTCACAACACGCATTTAATAAAATTGGAGACTTTAGCGTATCGGTTCTCACAACATCCTATGAAGACCAAAATATATTCAATGACACATTCTCTATTCAAGGGAAAGTTGAGCTGTTGCAAGACATAGGCTTGGTAGAAGCCCAAAGTCCAAATGGCAAAACCCTGATTGTTTTGGGAGATTCAATTCGCCATCCTAAAATTAAATTGAAAAACTGGGGATTGGTTCGAAACAGCAAAAAAAATCAGATTGTTTACGCTATTTATAACCTCTCCCAAAACAGTATTCTATTCTCAGACACAATTGCTATTGGAGAGTTGGTCGCCCAAGATTCTGCCTGGATTGCCAGCAACAAATCCCTCATTTTTTCAGATCCTGGTGCCTATTTGCTAAAAATATTTTTATTGAATTCATTGGATGGAAATACAAACAATGACACGCTATCGTTTGGTTTATTGGTTGAAACAAACACAGTTATAAATGGCAAATCGATTGCAATTAAGGTATTTCCCAACCCTGCAACCAAAAGTCTCACGATATTTGGCAGTACTTTGCAATCAAACTGGAAATTATTTGATCTGTGTGGCAATATTGTGGGATTGGGAGAAATAAAATCTTCAAATTTTGACATTGATGTTGAACACGTTGCACCGGGAATGTATATCCTAACCCTTTTGGGGTCATCTACCAATATAAGTTTCCCTATATCCATTCAAGAATAATGAACCGCAGTGTAATACAATGGAATTCCGCATGGAGAATTTCGCCTCAATTGGAGTTTTTACAAAAATGTAGACGAAATTTTACCCCGTTTAAGACAAACAAAAAAACACTTTCAATCCTAAACACGATACTTGTTTTTGGGATTATATCTGGCTGCAGAACCATTAAGCCCAGTCCACCTGAAGCATCCAATCAAATAGAGTTTCCAAAACCATTACCCACCGTTTCATCAGTGATCAATATTCCGATAAAGGTAGCCTTAAAGCCTTTTGTTACAATGGCTGACAAATCATTTCAAAAAGAGTTTACGGGGGCTGAAGAGCCTTGTTCGGGTTTGCGCTATAATTACAGGCTTACACGTGAACCCATAAGAGTTTCAGGGACAGCAAAAACGGTTTATTTGGCATTGGATGTATCCTATGGATTTACAGGATCATATTGCCCAAAATGTCTGTTTGACAACTGTATAATTCCTTCAATTCCATTTAGTTGTGGTTGGAATGAACCCCTTCGCAGGGCAAAAATTGCCCTTAAAAGTGATGTCGATCTGCTGTTAGATTACCACATTAAATCAAGTACTTCATTTACCAGTTTTACACCTATTGATCCTTGCAATGTGAGTTTTGCCAATATTAATATCAACGATTTATTGGTTAGGCAATTAACACCCGAACTCGACAAATTGGCCACAATGATTGATGTCGATATTGGTAAACAAGACCTAAGACCTTATGTAGCCCCGGTATGGAAAGCCCTACAGGAAGATATTTTCATCCCCTATACAGGGTATCTTCGTTTTCAGCCCAAAAGCATGAGCATTGGAGAACTCAATATGGATGGTTCGTTTTTATATTTCTCAGTTTCTTTACTTGCCTTACCAGCTATTCAGAGTACTCCATGGAATACCCCTCTAATTGTTTTACCGAAACTCAGTCCCTATAATAAAGGAGATGGATTTGCTGTATATACAGACCTCAAACTCAATTATGACAGTTTATCATTACAGTTATTTGAAGTGTTCAAAAATGAAACCTATGCATTGGGAAGAGATAAAATTACAATTACTGGATTGCGTTTGTTTCCGGTAAAAGAAAAACTGGGTATTGAAGTTGGTTTTTCTGGGAGCAAAAAAGGTACTTTTTATTTGCTGGGCGTTCCTGAGTTTATAGCCTCAAACAATCAGATTGTCCTCAAAAATATAGCCTATGATGTTGCAACCAAAAATGTGCTGATAAAAACAGCCAAATGGATATTGGATGAAACCATTCGAAAAAAATTAGAATCGCAAATGGTCTTTGATATTGGTGATTTGGTATTGCTTACCAAAAAATCAATCCATGAATCGCTGAACCAAACCCTTGATGGAAATATTATGTTGCGGGGTTCTTTGAAATCCCTGGAAATAGAGGGATGGAGTTTGCAAAAGGAGGCTCTTTGGGTTAGGGTTAAAACCTTAGGCTCAATTTCGGTACTCGTCAATTAACGAGCGTAATTATCCTATTTTGGCTATTAAATCTGAAACGCGGGCACTATACCCTGTCTCGTTGTCGTACCAACCCACTATTTTAACAGTATTGCCTATCACTTGGGTTAAATCAGCGTCAAAAATACAAGAATGTGTGTTTCCGACGATGTCTATACTTACAATAGGATCTGTATTGTATTCCAATATTCCTTTCATAGGCCCATCTGCAGCGATTTTCATGGCAGCATTGATTTGCTCAGCTGTTACGGCTGTTCTTAGGGTGCAAACCAAATCTGTAACGGATCCGTTGGGGATGGGAACACGCATCGCATTTCCATTCAGTTTCCCCTTTAAATGTGGCAAAACCAATCCAACCGCTTTGGCAGCGCCTGTGCTGGTAGGAACAATACTGTATGCGGCTGCGCGGGCTCTTCGCAAATCTTTGTGTGGCGCATCTGCCAAATTTTGATCGGCAGTATAGGCATGAATGGTGGTCATAAAACCTTGCTCGAACCCGAAGGCATCGTCAAGAACCTTTACCATCGGAGCCAAACAATTTGTTGTGCAACTGGCGTTAGACAATATGGTTTCAGTGCCATCAATGATTTGGTCATTTACTCCCAAAACAACAGTTTTTACATCGCCAGTAGCAGGAGCAGAAATAACAACCTTTTTGGCGCCTGCTTCCAAATGCATTGCAGCTTTGGCAGAGTCAGTAAAAATGCCCGTGCTTTCCAATACAACGTCTACGCCCATAGCACCCCATGGAAGTGCTTTCGGGTCTCTTTCGGCAAGCACTTTTATTTTTTTGCCATTGATAATTAAATATTCTGAATCGGATGATACTGTTCCGGAAAATTTTCCGTGAACAGAATCATATTTGAGCAAATGCGCAAGTGTGGCATTATCGGTTAGATCATTGATGGCAACAACATCCACTCCGGGCGTGTTCAAAAGAAATTTAAAGGCATGGCGGCCAATACGGCCAAAACCATTGATGGCTACTTTCATGATTGTTTAATTTTTAAATGTTTTGCAAAGGTAGTTTTTTATTGGCCTTGGTTCGACAAAAAGTCTTGATAGGCCCGCAGAATACCTATTTTTAAATCAGTTTTTGCATGCCAACCCAAGGAATTCATTCGCTTGCTATCTAACAATTTTCTGGGTGTACCATTTGGCTTTGTCAGATCAAAATCAATCTTTCCGTCATAGCCCACTATGTTGGCGATTGTTTGTGCTAAGTTCAATATCGCAATATCGCTTCCATATCCAATATTGATAAATTCTCGGGCGTTGTAATTGCACATTAAAAAAAGCAGTGCATTTGCCAAATCGTCTACAAATAAAAATTCACGCATTGGACTACCATCTCCCCAAATCGTTACTTTTTTTGCATTGCGTGTCTTTGCTTCGTGAAATTTGCGAATGAGGGCGGGTAAAACATGGCTGTTATCGGGGTGGTAATTGTCATTTGGGCCATACATATTTGTTGGCATCGCAGATATAAAATTACAACCGTATTGGTCTCGGTATGCTTCACACATCTTTATACCCGCAATCTTTGCAATGGCATAGGGCTCGTTCGTAGGTTCTAATAAACCGGTGAGCAGGTATTCCTCTTTGAGCGGCTGGGGAGCGAGCTTTGGATAAATGCAAGAACTTCCCAGGAACAACAATTTTTTTGCTTTTTGTAAATAGGCATTGTGAATCAGGTTGTTTTGAATGGATAGGTTGTCATAGATAAAATTGGCCCGTTGGGTATTATTTGCAAAAATACCGCCGACTTTTGCTGCTGCTATAAAAACATATTCGGGTTTTTCCTTTGCAAAAAATTCAGCAACGGCTGAAGAGTCACGAAGATCTAACTCGGCAGATGTCCTGGCCACACAATTGTTGTAACCCTGTAAGACCAATTCACGTAGTATTGCAGAACCAACCATTCCCCCATGCCCCGCAACGTAAATTTTTGCGCTTTTATCCATTACTCAAAATAGTTCTTGGTTTCAAACCCTCCATCTTTCAAGTACAACTCTTTTTGCATTTGCAGTATATCACTTTTCATCATGTCAATCACCAGTTCATGTAAGCTATGCTTTGGTGACCATCCCAGTTTTTGTTTTGCCTTGGTGGCATCCCCGATGAGCAAATCTACTTCTGTGGGTCTAAAATATTTTTTGTCAACAAAGACAAGTTCTTGTCCAACGACTAAGGCACATTTTTGGCCTGTAGTGCGCTCAAAAACAGATGCATTAATGACGGAAACATATCCAATTTCATCAATGCCTTCTCCCTTAAACGCCAAATCTATACCCAAGTATTGAAATCCCAGGCGGACAAATTCTCTAATTTCTGTCGTTATACCTGTGGCGATTACGAAATCTTCTGGCTTTTCTTGTTGTAAAATCAACCACATTGCCTCAACAAAATCTTTAGCATGTCCCCAATCTCTCTTGGAATTTAGGTTGCCCAAATATAATTTGTCTTGGAGGCCCAGCGCGATACGCGAAGCAGCACGAGTTATTTTACGGGTAACAAATGTTTCGCCCCTAACCGGACTTTCGTGGTTAAACAAAATTCCACTACAGGCGTACATACCATAGGCTTCTCGATAATTGACCGTAATCCAAAATGCGTACATTTTTGCGACTGCATAAGGGCTTCTGGGGTAGAAAGGAGTGGATTCCTTTTGGGGTATTTCCTGAACCAAACCATAGAGTTCTGAGGTTGAGGCCTGATAGATGCGGGTTTTTTGGGTAAGTCCGAGAATCCGGATGGCTTCCAATAAGCGCAAGGTGCCCAGGGAATCACAATTGGCGGTATACTCGGGTATTTCAAAACTGACATGAACGTGGCTCATAGCCCCCAAATTATAAATTTCATCGGGTTGAACCAGTTGAATAATGCGAATTAGATTGGTGGAATCGGTTAAATCGCCGAAATGCAGTTTAAAATGTCCACCTTCAATATGGGGATCTTCGTAGATATGATCCACCCTTTCTGTATTAAACAATGAGCTTCTGCGTTTGATTCCATGGACCTCATAGCCTTTTTTCAAAAGAAATTCGGCCAAATACGCCCCGTCTTGACCAGTTATGCCCGTGATTAGTGCAACCTTCATTATTTTGCACAATAATACGCAAAACAAGCATGGTGTTATTGTTTAATGATCAAAAATCTCGACGACTCGACTACATACTCGATGAAGTATTTGTTTTGCGAGGCCAATTGTCTTTTGAAACTACTGACAACTGGGACGATTTTGTGCGGAGTAAAGCAGCAATTAAACTTGTTTATGCCAAAACCGAGTGCTTTAATCAGGAATCTTTTTTGCAGGGGATGCGAACGCTACAAACCCAAAAACCTTTGGGGTTTCTGTTCATTCCCAATGGGGGGTTTTTGTTCGAAACCAACACCAGAGAATGGGGTTGGACACCTTCCGATGGCATTATTTCAGTAACAGCATCTAAACATGCACTTCCTTTTGATTCGCTTGAGGGACTTTTTATTTCTGAAAACACACAAGAAATAGGCGTTGATCATTTGAGTTTTGATGTGTTTGCCCATATTTTTTGGTGCATCTCTCGCTATGAAGAATACCAATGGGCCACGCTTCAATCTTTACACAATGGCAAGCAAGGGGGGGGGGCTGTTTTGAAAAAATCCCGCACTTTTCCGCCCGATCAACACGCTCGATTTCAAGCCAAATACAGCCACCTTTCAACTTTGGGCTGGCTTGACATTCCCATCGTAGACAAAGCAATTGCATTTTTATTTTCCCAAATGGGTGTCAATATTCCAAGAAAACCAAGTACAAGTGCTACGGCTGATATCGATATGGCGTTGCGCTTTGGAGGTAGATCCTTCGCAAGGTATTGTGCCAGTACATTGCAAGATTTAATGACCAGACCTATGTTAATAACCGATAGATTGTCTGTTTTATTTGGTAAAATTGATCCTTATCACCCCTTGAAATACACCATTCCTTTGTTGGCTGAAAGCAATAACAGCAAGGTGTTTTTTTTACTCAGCAATAAACGCACTCAGATCAACAAACAAATCTCTTTGGATAACAAGCATTTGGCAAGCTCCATTTTAGGCGCTGTCAAGGTCCTTGGAGCCAATGCTACTGGATTACATCCCTCATATCAAGTCCCAACAGAACATTCAAACCCAGATGAGGTTTGGGGAAAAGAGCTTGATTATTTAACCCGATATACTGGGAAAAAAGTACTGCACGCAAGATTACATTATATCAATCTTCACTTTCCTTCAAGCTATCGCAAGCTAAACCAGCTCGGCATTGAGCACGACTGGAGTATGGGTTATCCCGACGCCGTAGGTTTTCGGGCGGGTACCAGTTTTCCTTTTTCTTGGTATGACTTAGTGGCAGAAAAATCTACAAAGATGCTGGTTCACCCTTTTTGTATTATGGATGTTACCTGCAAATTATACTTGCGTTTAAGCCCCCATGAATCGATTGCGTTGGGAGAAAAATTAAAAACATCTATTCACGCATTGGGAGGGGATTTTTGTTTTATTTTCCACAATGAATCGGTCGCAGATTGTTTTCCTTGGAAAGGTTGGGGTTCGGTAATAAATAAATGGTTGGAACCATGAAACAGGGAGACAAAAAAATTTGTTATGTATCCCATAACTTCATAAACAAAGACAAATGGAATCTCTGTATTTCAGCCGGAAAGCCACATTTGGCCTATGCCCACAGCAATTATTTGGATGTAGTATGCAATGGAAAATGGGACGCCCTAATTTATGGAGACTATGAGGCAGTATTTCCGCTTCCTATCAAAAAAAAATGGGGTCTTCAATATATCGTGCAGCCTCCTTTTTGTCAGCAACTAGGCGCATTTGGCAATGATGAACACATAGGCACTCAGGCATTTATTAAAAGAATTCCCTGGCGATTTATTCGGGTAAGGTTGCAACTGAATCCCTATTTTGCGATTAAAGATAAACCAAGCGGTGTGGATGGGAATGCAATTTTTAATCCTCCAAAACCCAATAGGATGGTTTTGTTATCATGTATAAAGCAATTTGTACAGCGGGGGGTATTGCAGCAAAAAGACAATTTCATACTGCCGCTTTGGCTCGTTAAGCCATTCAACAAAGACGCCCAGAAAAATATCAAAGCACTCGAATCAATGGAAATTCGGTACACAAAAAACACAATTGCATACCATGAAGTGATTCAAACGTATCGTTCCGCTTGGGGTCACTTGAACCCGGATATCAGTCAAAAAACCTATGATATCTTTGCACTGGCTTGTCAAAAAACCGAATTAAATGCGTTTACCTTATCGGCGCACTCTGAAAATGATGACCTGTTGGGTGCTGCAATTTTTCTGAGTACTCAGGGCAATAAAAACGAACCGGGTTATTTGCATTATGTCTGTGCAGGACCCACCCTGAAAGGCAAAACCTTGGGTATTATGCACGGCATTATAAACCATGTAATTCAATCCTATAAAAACCAGAATATGGTCTTAGACTTTGAAGGAAGCAGTATTGAAAGTGTGGCGGCATTTTACAAAAAATTCAATGCCCACAATGCACCATTTTGGGTATTGAAAAGAGGTATTTAACAAAACGCGTATTTTAAAAGTATCAATTGGACGCCATGGTCAGAGATCCTAAAACCAAACCACTGTTTGAAATGGAACTAGTGTTATCAAAAATTTGATGCGGTTCCATGGTATAAAAGTAAATACTTCGCGAGTAGAAACGGCCCGAACCAAAACCCAAAAATATAGGATCAGAAAAACAGCTTGCTTTTAATTACCGTTGATTTACACCAATAGGGTTTCTGGCGTGGATTCCATACAGTTAAACCAAATCGTTTTTTAACGGGGAAAGCTTGGATACGCGGTCATAATCAAAGCGTTTATTTCGAAAAGCTGCTTGTTTTTTCAAAAGGGGAAGTAAATCGCTAAATTGGTCCAAGTACAAACTTTGGTCGCCATCACTCAGTGCTTCATTGGGCTGATTGTGAACCTCAATAATTAACCCATCTGCACCAGCGGCAATGGCGGCTGAAGAAATCGGAGTCACCAATTCACGCATACCTGTTCCCTGGCTCGGATCAATGATTACAGGCAAATGGCTCAATAATTTTAACAAAGGAACCGCTGAAATATCCAAGGTATTTCTTGTAGAATTTTCAAATGTTCTAATTCCCCTTTCGCACAAAATGATTTTTTCGTTGCCACTACTCATTATATATTCTGCTGCCAATAACCATTCCTCAATGGTGCTCATCATTCCGCGCTTTAATAATATAGGCTTCTTTATTTTTCCCAATGCTTTTAACAATGTGTAATTTTGCATATTGCGAGTACCTACTTGCAATATGTCAGCATAGTCGCAAAGTTCTTCTATTTTTTCGTTGCCCATAATTTCAGAAACTACCGCCATGTTATATTTATCTGCGGCCTCTCTCAACAATTGCAAGCCTTCTGTTTTTAATCCTTGAAATGAATAGGGACTTGTTCGTGGCTTATATGCTCCGCCCCGAAGGAATTTGATATTAAATTTAGACAAGTACTCGCTAATCGTAAAAATTTGTTCTCGATTTTCCACAGCACACGGTCCTGCAATCATCATCAAATCTTTGCCAATAACCACATCATTCACAACGAAATGGGTATCTTCTGGTTGCCATTCTCTACTGACCAATTGGTATGGATTTCGGTTTCCCATAGTGTAGAAACAATTTGGTGTTAATTCGGTTTTGTATAGGTAATGATTAACCGTGTTTTTGTATGATCGATACCTGTTCTTGCCCCAATTACAGGGTTATCACTTGGTAAAGCAAAAAACAATCCATAATTAATATCTTCACCATTAAACGCTTTGGCATTTAGGACATTTTGCAAATGGCGGGTAATTACAAATTTGTAGTAGTGGCCAGTTTCATTGTAAATACCTCCAAAACTGCCAAGAGATTCTAATGCATCTGCAATGAATTTATTTCGTTTTCCGGTTTTCGAATTTGGTTGAAAAATGTTCATACGCGGGGGGGCAAAATAGGTTGCATTTCTGATATTGTTGGTATATAAATACAATTCGGCGTTATTAACTCCAATATTTCCTTGATTAATTAAATTCAATAAATAGGGGATTTCTATTTGTGTTTTTAGTCCACACAATGCCTGAACATAGGTGGTTTTGAAGTGGCCCTTTGGGTTTAAGAGTTGTTCAACAATTTTTGGAGGATAGGGACCCGTTTGTCCATTGTTTACAGAGGCAGATTTTCCATCAAATCCGAATACAAATGTGGATGTGTCATTGTAATATAACAGAATTTTGGCACGTGAGTTGATCGATTGGGTATTGGTGATGTCAAAGACAGCGTGTCCACCCTCTCCTGGGAGCAATTCATCATTTTCTGGTATAATGGCAATCCCTTTGAAATATTTGGCCAGGCCTTCATTGTTTTTATATGCTTCTGCAGGCATTTGCATCAGTGACCGCGCAAACGCTTTACTCAATTTCACAATCAATCCCTGTTTTAGTGCTATTTTGGTTTTTCGATAACCAATGGAATCAATCTTTTGAAGGTATAGGCTTCCGAAATAATCTGATACATTGTTTTGATGGTATTGAACAGTTTGGTTTTGATAATAAACATTGCTTGCGGTGATTGTTTCGTTTAGGGGATAAATTCTAAGATGTTGTGAAGAACCACGATTTCCGTAAAAATTCATACCCTCTACAAGGGGAATATAGAGTATGGCAGAGTCGGGTTCGCGGGTATTCGGAAAATTGTTTTCGGGTTCAATGATGTTCATTTTTGCGAATAAACTGGCTTTGCTTTTCCCCAAGACTGGATCGTTTAATTCTCCAAGAAGAGCGTAACTGAGGTTGTTTCCGGGCAATGAATCTTCCCTGATGGTTCGGGTTATCAGCGACAAGGTATCGGTGCGAAATAGCGAAAGCTTGTCTTTTTGATTTTGACCTGATATAACAATATTGCCATTTTCTTTGGTGCAAGAAATAAGACCTACAAATAGCACTATTAAAAAAGGGGCAATTCGAACAAACACTGATTTAACAAGTTAAAAGGCGTTCGTATAAGCTGGTATATTGTGAGGCGGTATTGTCATCACTGTGGCGCATTACGATTTTGTTTTCTAAGTGCTCTTCAACAACCCGGTGAGCTTCTTCACTTGCTGTTACAATCGCATCTGAATGTTTAACTGCACCAATATTCATGTCATCAACACTCGCTTCACCAAAACTAACTTCTATTACATTCAGACCTGCTTTACGTGAGAAATCGTTTCCAAGCGTAACCTTATCTTGGTCACAATACACACTAAAAACAATCTTTGTATTTCTAAAAACAGGTTCATCTTTATACAGTGTTTTCAAGTAAACAGGAATCAAACTGGTCATCCAACCTTGGCAGTGAATAATTTCAGGAGACCAGCCCAATTTTTTTACGGTTTCTAATACCCCTTTGCAGAAAAAAATGGTTCGTTCGTCGTTGTCATCGAATAATTTTCCCTTGTCATCCCGAAAAACATGTTTGCGGTGAAAGTAGTCTTCGTTGTCTAGGAAATAGACTTGCATCTTGGTTTGGGGTATAGACGCAACCTTGATGACCAGCGGATTGTCATTGTCATCGATAGAAATATTGATTCCGGAGAGGCGAACAACTTCGTGAAGTCGATTTCTTCGCTCATTTATAACACCAAATCGCGGAACAAGAATTCGAATTTCATTGTCTTGTTCTTGCAAAGCTTGGGGCAACATCCTGGCAATGGTTGCCAAAGGGGAGGTCTCTAAAAAGGGAGACATTTCTGAACTTACAAACAGAACACGTTTTTTGGTTTGAGTCATAATTTTGGTGGTCTATGTGTAGAAAAAGACTACAAAAGTATAATAAAAAAATTGGAATTTGAAATAACAATTTTTGAAGAACATTGAAAAAATCGTTATTTGCTCCAGCGTTTTGTCAATAAATATGAAGCTTATTCAAAGTCTCAAAGAGTTAGATTTTACAAAAGAGAATATTTTGTGTAAGCCGATTGCCTTTATTCCAACTATGGGTGCTTTGCACGAAGGCCATTGTGCACTCGTGAAGGCAGCGCAAAAAAATGGAGCGTTTACATTGGTTAGTATATTTATTAATCCTTTACAATTCAACAATATAGAGGATTTAAAAAATTATCCACGAACGATAGAGTCCGATTTACTGGCTTTGGAAAATGCGGGAACAAACGCAGTTCTTATTCCGAGTCATGATGAATTATACAATGCGGGTATTCAAGATATTCAAGTTGATTTACACGATTTAGGCGAGCGATTTGAGGGCAAATATCGGCCCAGTCATTTTAATGGCGTAATTCAGGTTTTATTTCGATTATTTTTATTTATCAAGCCCAATTCGGTGTATTTCGGACAAAAAGATTTACAGCAATGCCTGGTAGTTCGTCAATTGCTCGACCAAGAGTTTCAAGATATTTGCTTCCACATGGTTCCAACACATAGGGAAGAATCGGGATTGGCGATGAGCTCTAGAAATACTCTTTTGTCTGTTGACGATAGAAAAAACGCTGCTGAAATATCGAAATCTCTTTTTGCACTTCGAGGAAATATTCAGAATTTTCATGCTGATCGACGCACCCAAATTGCCCATCTAAAATCCAAGGGAATTGTAACCGAATATTTGAATTGGGTTCATTTACCAACTTTAGAAAATGCCTCCTTATTGGATACCAATTCGCAACATGCATTGGTTTTCGCAGGTTATATTGGAACTGTTCGCCTTATAGACAATATTGTTTTTAACCTCGAATAAGTCTGAATCACCTTACTGGTTTAGCCCCAACAATTTCTTCTTACCATAATATTCTTGTCGCAAAAAGCGATTTCGAGGGCCACTGCCAGTTACACTTAATAAAGTCCCATTGGTTTTGCATGTTTCCAACCAATGGTGTGCAGAATTTACCCAGTGTTCGCAATCGCTAATCAACACACCATTCATTTGAGAACAAATTAATGCCACGCTGTCGCGAATGGTTTTTACAATGAATGTATTGTCATTGTTTACTAAGGGTGTAAAATACAAATGATAATCGGCTCCTTGGATATGCGGTTGATAGGGATGAAGTTTTTTACCTTTTTCTGCTTGTTCGTGGATATGATCAATCAATAAATCATACTCATCAAGTACCGCTTTGTATTCATTTTCATTTGCAAACAATCCGCATTCTTTATAGTGTTTGATTTGATACAAGGTGCTAAACAGGGTTTCGTAGCTCCAAATTTCTTCACTCGCAATATTCATATACTGTGTACTTAAGGATTCGAAATTCTTTTCCTCAGGCATTATGCCTGCGTGAAAAGGACTGTTTCTGAGCGTTGGATTACCCAAGAAATCGCGGCTCCAAATAAAGGCCTTGAACGAAGCCAATGCGGGAAACCAAAAATTGTAAAACAAGGGGATTTCTCTTGCACCGATAGATATAAAACTATTGGGCCGTTCGATGGCTTTTTGCATGTAATGTTTTAAATCTGCATAATAGTGGTGGGTTGTATAGGTACTATTTATAGATTTAAACTCCCCTTGAAACCAGTTATGACCCATATTGACAAGTGTATTTAGATCAATATTAAATTCTTTTGCCAGTTTCATTAATTCATCAGCCCTTAATGATAGTGGGTTGCGAATTCGGCGATAGGCCGAGTCTTGTGAGATGCACAGAATATCAGCAACGATATTCGCAGTTTTCATTCCTTGTTGTTTTGTTTTCTGGTGAAGCAGTTGGGTAAATGTGTCGATCATTCGCATAAATTTTGATTTTAAAATGGTTTTTGATTAACACAACAAAATGGGCTGAAACACCCAAGGAAATTGCAAAAATTACAAATATTAATTTTTTGGGTGCCGAGTATTGGGAATAATTGACAGTGATCAAAGAAGCGTCACCTCCATTTTTGTTGGGACAATTTAAAAATATGAAATGATGGAAAAGCAAATTAAAAACAGTGATGTATGGGTGAACCGGGATGGGAGGTATTTTTCTTGTCCTGATAGTAGTCCGGGAAATTTTAACGTTGGGTATAACAAAGCATTGTGGGTTGAAATTCGCTTTCCGGCGGCGCAACATAATATTTGGAGGATCTGGGTATGAAACAAAAAATACTTTTCATTTTACTGGTGTTGGGTTCGCAGATTCACGCCCAAACTTTTATGAAGAATTACCAGGGATATTTCCGTGGATTGAACTTAGCAAAAGCACCGATCAATCGTTTATTGGATATTAGCTGTCCCCAACTTGATATTGAAAAATATACGGGAGGTATTGGAAGTGATACAATCGTTTTAGATAATGCAGAGGAACTTTTGAGGATTTTGGAATATGCCAAAGTGCAAGAAAGACCCGATCCCAACCAATGGGATAGTTTGCTGGTTTGGACCCATGAATACCTAAAAAAAGGTATCGTTCCCATTCTGCTTGTAGATGCACAATGCGATGAACTTTCAGACTCTTTTTGGCTGGGAGACGGATATACAGTAAATCAGGATAGCGCCATGTTGGAGGAAAGAAGGGTTCTGGTTAAGTCGGATTTTAACCGCCACAATATTTTTATGGCAACTCCGATGAGTTTGCGGTGGAGTGCAAACTACACAAGGGTTGTTTTGGACTCGCGTTTTATTTTTGGCAATCACTTTTTGGATTCCAATATACAGATTGGCATTACTGTGAATGGAAATGAAACACCCTTGATAATGAATCAAGTAGTGGCACTTAAGGGTATTCAGAAAGGACTCAACCTTTGTCATATATGGCTCGAGGCAGAGCAGGCAAATTATAGATTCCTCAAAATAAATCCTCCTGTGTCATTTTCATTCGGAATGGCAAGGCTATTTTCTTGGTCGATTATCAATATTCACTTTAATGAGCATGAATGGGAAAAGGTATTATTCAATCAACCGATAGAGCAATTTGATGTGTCTCATAATTTTATGGGTGCCAATGGACAATGGACAAATTCTGGAGCGCACATCACGATTCATTTCGGCTTAAATGAAGATGCAGATGGCAGTCCAAATACCTGTTTGCGGCGGCCGATAGTTTTTGTTGAGGGCATTGATTTTGGTTATAAAGCCCATCCAACAGGTTACAGGGATGGGAAATGCGGAAATACAGGGTATTTGGACTTATTAAAAGGGAAACAATGGAATGTAGATGGTAAATTTTGGGAAGACTGGCCTGCTATTCAATTTACTCCAGAGATAATTAGAATGTATTTGGATTCGGGATTTGATATTGTGTATGTCGATTTTTGGGATGGAGCAGATTACATAGAAAACAATGCCGTTGTCGTTGCGGAAGTCCTCAAAAAAATTTCAAATCGACTGTGCGGTAAAGAAATACATGTATTGGGAGCAAGTATGGGAGGTCTTGTTGCGAGAACTGCCTTAACGTTACTTGAATCAGACTCAAACGCAATGTGTATTCGCAGTTTTACTGCATTTGATACGCCGTTTTTAGGTGCAAATATTCCAATGTCTTTACAGGCTACAATGTCATATTTTAGCGACTTTTTAGGCTTAACAAAGGACATAAAAGTGCGTATGTTAGATCGTCCAGCAAGCAAGCAGACACTCTTTATGCATTACACCCAAATCGACAAACCTCATAACCAATATGTTCAATTTTTATCCAACCCATCACTGCAATTGTTTCCTATAATTCCTTATAAATTGGCAATTGTCAATGGCAGTGATATGTCTAAAGTACATTCCAAAATAGATGGTATGGATTTGGTTCCAGGCGATTTGATGGCCCAGTTTAAGTTTAGGGATGGGCTTAAACAAAAATTGACATCTCTTGCAGAAGAAACGGGGATTAAATGGCTGGTTTTGGCAGCACTTCTGATCCCAACGATGGATGCAAAACTTTTTTGCCATGCAACTACATTGGTCTCCGGTCGTGAGTCTAAAAAAGCCGTTGCTGTTTTTGAATCAAATATCAAAAAAGACAAAACATGGTATGTCGATTCGAAAAGTTTGGGCTATGACTTTTTACCAGGTTCAAGTAGTTCTGGGTTGGCTCAAATTGGAGATCTTAGTCAATTGGCACAGAGTTTTGTTGAAAGCAAATTATTTTGTAAAAAAACAAGTTTTGTGCCTACATGGAGTGCGCTAAATATAAAAGACGGTGAAAAAAATTGGCGTTTACCCTTAAAAACACAAGTTGGTAGTGGATGGCAACAACTGTATTCCACCCCCTTTGACGCATATTTTTCGCAATCTAAAAATCAAGACCATGTATTTTTTGATTCATCCAAATTTGGCAATACACATTGGTTGTTACAACAGATACTGCAATTGACCAGAGCGGGGTTAACAGAAATAAAAAATACAGTTTTTTTTGGAGGCTTGCGCGATCGTTTTTTAGAAAATGTAACGGTTTTTGATGGTGGAGTTCTTAAAATTAATGATTGGTCTGGTTCACCTACTGTATCGAATGAAGACTCTGTTACACTTGTTAGATTGAAAAACCGTGATTTTTATATAGGCACCTGCACACCATCTACCGTTTGTGTAAAAAACGGAGCAAAAATAGAAATAGGCTCGGGAAGTGAGGGAAAACAAATAACAACGCTACGACTTACAAAATCAGCGCAACTGTTAATTGAAAAGGGAGGCCTTTTGCAATTAAAAGCCAAATGTTCTAAATTAATAGTTTCTAGTGGTGCGGAGTTGAATTTGATGGATGGCAGTAATTTTATTATTGGTGAAGGGACATCTGTTATAATTGAAGAGGGCGCTATTATTCATTTGGGGAAAAATGTAAATATTCGTTTGAATGGTTTGGGAGCAATGTTGCACATCAAAGGCAAACTCATTCTTGATTCGAATACTGTGATAAATTGTATTGCGGATTCAGGATTCTCTACGGGCTTAATGAAATGGAGTAATATTGGCAAAGGGTATGGATTATTTTCGATTAGTGGAGCTGATAATGCGACACTAAAGGTAAAGGGAAACGATAAAAACACCTCCCCTGTATTGCAAATTGAAGGAAAAATAACAACAATTGATGTAATTAATAGGGTAGTATTAGAACGCGCGTCTATTCACATGGGCAATCACTCTGAATGGAGAATGGCTGGTTATTTGAGTATGGTAGATTCAAGGGTATCACCAACTGAATGGGCAAAAACAGGTGTTGATGGAATCGTGTTTGAGAGAGGAAATATTAATTTAGAAAGAAGCGATTTTGTCAATTTGTTCAATGGAATACGCATACTGGATTCGGTCAAAATCATAAAACTCAACAAACTCTTATTCACCGGTTGTGGAACAGCCCTATCTATAAATAATGGAGGCTTTACAGTAAGCGATTCTCGATTTAAAAACAATATTGTTGGATTGGAACTCAGTGGGGGGGAGGAAATAGACAGCGTTATTAATACAGATTTCTTTAATAGCGAAACTGTGGGTATAGCAATTCAACCTTGGGGCAGTAAAAAAAGTGGTGTTTTTGTGGGGGGTAGTGATTTTTTTCGCAACGCAAAAGCCATAAAGTGTTCTGATAGACTCTTGGCAATTGGGTGTTGTGTTTTTGGATATAATGGCACTGGCATAGAAATAAACAATGGAAATTTGGTAATGGGTGCTGGCTCAAAACTATTATTGGGTCATGACACCATTATCAGTGGTAGCAATACATTCGCCCATTCAGACAAATACGCAATCTTGCTGGAACAATCGAGATTATTCCTAAATGGACACAATAATTTTATTTTGTCTAATGGAAAACAAGGATCAAAAATTCAAATTGCGGGCGGATTGAATCTTGATACCAACAATACAATGTGGTCAAAATCAAGACAATTATTATCAATCGGTGAAAATCATTGGCAACCAACAAATGCAAAATTTTCGATTGATTCTCTACAGGCAAAGTTTGTAAATCTGGGTTATTATGGTGTTGGAGGTAAATTTTTAGGGGTTAATATTGCAGGAAAGCTTTCAAAAACCATATTTACGGCTTGTTTTAATCCGAATAATAGCTTGAGTAATGGCTTGAAGATGTCAGGTATAGACAACTTTTATGATGACCGCGTAATTGGGGACATTGGGACCATTAGCATTATGAATGGCATTGAAAATCTATTGCCAATGAACTTTGATGTTTTTTCAATCCAAGGGAAATGGCTCAAGTATTATAATCGCAAAATAGAAATTGATGATTGGCATTATGGTCTTTCAGATGGAATTTACATATTGCGTTGGTGGGATGAACAGGGAAAACCCCAAGGAAAAAAAGTCTGTATATTCAGGAATTAATTCGGATTTTTAAATGTATAAACATATTTGTATGTCGTTGATAAGAAAGGAAAATAGAACCCTTTCGGGGTTGTAATTTTGTGCTATGAAAATTACATTTTGGGGAGCCGCTAGACAGGTTACAGGAAGTATGCATTTACTTGATTTGCCAGGCGGGACAAGGGTTTTAATTGATTGTGGGTTGGATTATGAAAAGCGAAAAGAATTTGAAGAACGGAATGCGCATTTTCCCTTTGATCCAAAATCAGTGCATTTATTGGTACTGACCCATGCCCATATTGATCACTCAGGAAACATTCCCAATTTGGTTCGTCAGGGCTTTCAAGGAACGATTATTGGCACTGAGCCGACTTTTGAATTGAGTGATTTTTTATTGCACGACAGTCTAAATATTCAGAGAATGGAAATGGCAACAAAGCAACGGTTTACCTGGAATCAGTCAGGTAAAAAAAATAAAAAAGGGCAGTCACCTGAGGTAAAAACACTGTATAACAAACGTCATATCACCGAAATGTTGGCCATGTCTTATTCATTGAAGTACGGAGAGGAATACCAATTTAATGAAGAATTAGGCATCAGCTTGCATGAATCTGGCCATATTCTTGGTGCGGCCAGTATTCGGTTTACCGTAACGGAAGGAAATAATAAAAAAGTAATTGGTTTTACAGGTGATTTGGGAAATATGAATTCAAAATTGGTTTCAGATCCATTGCCTATGCAAGGCCTTGATTATTTGGTTTCTGAGAGCACTTATGGTGGCAGAAAGCACAGTATTTCTTCTAACAACGCAGAAGATATTATGCTTGACGAAATTAAAGAAACGTGTGTAAATCGTGGCGGGAAATTGGTAATTCCTGCATTTAGCGTTGGGAGAACACAAGCCATTATTTTCACTTTGAATCAATTATACCGTCAAGGTAGGCTTCCAGAAATAAAGGTTTTTACAGATAGCCCACTGGCTATCCGAAGTACCAAGGTCTATCAGCACAATCTCAATTTTTTGAATCAAGAAGCCCAAGAATTTTTCAATAAATACGGCAATTTATTTGAATTTCCTTTGTTGCATGTCATTGAGGATGAAAAAGAAAGCGAAATTTTGAGCGTAATCGATGAACCTTGTGTGATTATCTCAGCAGCGGGAATGGTAGAAGGAGGCAGAATTCAAATGCATGTAAGAAACAATGTAGGTCATCCGAACAATACTATTTTGATTGCAGGTTACTGTGCGGCTGGAACTTTGGGTGATCGATTGCTTCAGGGACAGGATTTCGTTGAAATTAACCACAAACCCAGACCAGTTCGGGCATCAATTAAGCGTACAGATGTATTCAGTGCCCACCCAGATCATGATCAGTTACTGGGGTATTTTTCTAAATCCAATACAGGTAGTTTAAAAACCATTTTTTTGGTACATGGTGGTCTGCCCCAAATGGAAATGTTGTCTTCAGATATCAGACATTGCAGGGTGCTAAGCCCAGAAAAAGGACAGGAAGTAGAATTGGAATAAGTGAATAAGATAAGATGCATATTGCTTTGGCCCCTGGGATTGTTATGGGGTATAATTACAGGCTTACGCAGGCGTTTTTTTTCAATATTAAGTCTGCGAAAGAAGGGGGCAGTTACAAATTGGGTGATTGGCAATATCAATGTTGGAGGTGTCGGGAAAACGCCCATGGTAATGGCGGTGATCAAATTGTTATTAGAAGATGAACCAAACCTAAAACCCCAGTCAATAGGCATTCTATCTCGGGGTTATGGTCGTTCTTCCCGCGGATTTAGATGGGTTGACCAGGGCAGTACTGCTCATCAGGTTGGCGATGAGCCACTTGAGATGTTTTACAATGTAAGCGATGGCATAAATATCGCTGTTTGTGAAAACCGGGTCAAAGGACTAAATCAGATGCTCATGGATGTGCCTTCATTAAATATGGTTTTGTTGGACGATGGTTTCCAACATCTTCAATTGGAAGCCACAGGATATATTGTATTAACACATTTTAGCAATCCATTTACCAAGGATTGGCCTTTACCTGCAGGCAATCTTCGTGAATTTCCCGCTGCGATTCAGTATGCCGACATCATTATTGCCACCCATTGCGATGCGAATCTTTCATTGGAAAAGGCAGAGCAATGGAAACATTCTTTGCTTTCGGATATTCGCAAGCAGTCCATTGTAAATCCTTCTAAATCGTTTAATCCCGAAAATATATATTTTGCGCATTATAGAAGTTCTGTTCCTAGGCATTACCTCTCGGGGAATTTCATAGAACCCGGCTCACAGATTATATTGGTAACAGGGGTTGCAGACCCCCACAGGGTTCTTGTTGGTTTACAATCCTTTCAGGTCATCAAACACATTATCTATAGAGATCACTATGTATTTAAGGTTGCAGACATTATTCAATGGCGTAAAGAAATACAAGAAATATTGACAGAAAAAAATCAACGGATTTGTATTGTAACTACCAGGAAAGATTTGGTCAGAATAAAGCCTCTACTTGATCACCAAGACTCCGAATTATCTTTGTATAGTATGTATTCAGAAGTGCAATTTTTATTTGGAGCGGAATTAAATGTGAAAGCATTACTAATGAAACAACGAAAATACAACGAATGAAACAACCTATAAAGTCGACGCTATTGCAAAAATGTGGTGTATTGCTGCTTATTTTTATTGTGTTTATTCCGTCTTGCTCCGTTCCTGAGGATTTGATTGCAGAAGATTTTCAGGCCATCGAAAATGGTGCATGGAATTGGAAGGATGGCAAGAAATTCACATTCACAATAGACGATACAACTTGTTTTTACACAATTTCGACGGGATTGCGCATTACGGGAAAGTATGCTTACAGCAATATTTGGATGATTTATACCATAGAAGGCAATGGTTGGAATCAAAAAGAACAATTTTCGATAGAAATTGCTGACCAAACAGGTAGGTGGCTTGGTGTTGGTATGTCAAATTTAATTGCATATGAAAAGCCCATTATACCCAAGATAAAATTGAAAGCTGGTGTCTATCAGATTTCGATAGTGCAAAATATGCGGGAGGAATCGTTATCAGGTATTCAGGACGTGGGGGTGAAAATACAAAAAGGGCCCCTTATATTGTAAGTTTTAGGTTGAATAAGCAGTGTAAAACCAGATTGAAGAGAGTAAGGAAACAGGAGAGTTCTCAATATATTTAGGTTGAGGTAATAAAAAAAACAGGTATGGTAGTGAAAGGATATGCATCGGCGCTGCAGGGTGTTGAGGCAACAACAATTACGGTAGAGGCAAGCACTATGTCTTTAACCGGGGAGGGTGGCTTAACCTATGTTATTGGATTACCAGATCACTCAGTGAGGGAGAGTCTGTTTCGTTGTGAGGCCGCAATAAAGAACTCAGGATTTGAGCCTATCAGGCAAAAACAAATCATTAATTTATCCCCAGCCGACATGCGAAAGGAGGGAACTGGGTACGATTTACCAATGGCATTGGCCATGTTGGCCATGAGTTTTCAAATCTCTGAACGCAAATTGAAAGAGTTTATAATAATGGGTGAGTTGGGATTAGATGGAAAAATTCTTCCAATTCGCGGGGCTTTGCCTATAGCAATCCAAGCCAAAAAAGAAGGGTTTAAGGGGATTATTTTGCCAAAGAGTAATGTTCGGGAAGCAGCGATTGTAAACGAATTAATTGTTTATGGAGCCTCTACTTTATTAGAGGTAGCTTCATTTTTAGCGGGACGTGGTGAGTTAGAACGAGTCGAGATAAATACAAGTGCAGAATTCGTGATAACAGACGATGACTTTGATGTAGATTTTGCAGATGTTCAGGGTCAAGAAGGTGTTAAAAGAGCGCTGGAAATTGCTTGTGCAGGAGGGCATAATACAATTTTGATTGGACCGCCAGGTTCAGGCAAAACGATGCTGGCTAAACGGACCCCTTCTATTCTTCCGCCAATGGGTTTGTATGAGGCATTGGAAACAGCCAAAATTCATTCTGTAGCCGGAAAGCTGGGTGTCCAAGCATCGTTTATTTCACGCAGGGTTTTTCGTTCGCCACATCATACCATATCTGATATAGCCCTTGTTGGTGGAGGAGCCAATCCGCAGCCGGGGGAAATATCTCTGGCGCACAATGGAGTTTTATTTTTAGACGAATTACCGGAATTTCATCGTTCGGTGTTGGAGGCAATGCGTCAGCCATTGGAGAATCGACAGATAGTAATATCTCGTGCAAAGCAAACGGTTGAATATCCAGCCAACTTTATGCTCTTAGCAAGTATGAATCCTTGTCCTTGTGGATATTACAATCATCCAGAGCGTGAATGTTGCTGTGCCCCTGGTTCTGTTTCCAAATACCTTTCGAAGATCAGCGGCCCCTTATTAGATCGCATTGATATCCATGTGGAGGTAAGTCCAGTTGGGTATGATGATATTATTAATCGGATTAATTCAGGAGAGAAAAGTTCTGTAATTCGCAATCGTGTTGTAAAAGCAAGAAAAATTCAGGAGGCGCGTTACATTTTATGGGAGCTTAATGGAATTCATTGCAATGCCCAATTGCCCAATAACCGTGTCCACGAAATTTGTCTTTTACCCAAATCGGGCCACGTTCTTTTAAAAGCTGCTATGCAAAAATTGAGTTTAAGTGCAAGGGCGTATGATCGTATTTTGAAGCTTAGCAGGACCATTGCAGATTTAGCAGATAGTGAAGATATTGCCATTGAACACCTGGCCGAGGCCATTCATTACCGCAGTTTGGATAGGGCTGCCTGGGGTAAATAAGATTGCCCAATGTAAATCAAGGGCCAGTCAATAGAAGATTAATCGTGAACAAGTGTCATTTCGTCAATGAGATGTTTTGCGCCACCCAATTTGTCAACGATGAAAAGGGTATAACGAACATCTAGACTAATGGTTCTTTGTACCTCGGGTAAAAAGGCAAAATCAGAGCTAATGGCTTCCCAATTGCCATCGAAAGCAGTTCCAATTAATGCGCCATTGGCATTGATAACAGGGCTGCCACTATTGCCACCAGTTATATCGTTATCCGAAAGAAAGCAGGTATGCAATTCACCATCTGTATCTGCATATTGTCCATAGTCTTTGTTTCGAATCAATGAAATCAAACGATCAGGGGCATCAAATTCAAAATCACTGGGTTTAAATTTTTCCAATACACCCTTGGCAGTTGTGAAGTCGGTATAGAAAACAGCATCCCTAGCATTATAGGGCTTGATGGTTCCATAACTCAAACGCATTGTACCATTTGCATCTGGAGCGAATGCAGTTTCTGGAGGCAACATTTCTAATTGCGCAGATAAAAATAGTCGGTTTGCGCGCTCTAAGTTGCTATTGATACCGTCATATATTGGTTTCATATCAACACGTAATTTTGTTAGATATCCCACGGTAATTTTGTACAATAGGTCATTTTCAATTTTTTTGGCAGTTGGGGCAGCCAAAAACTTTGCCAATCGGGCTTTATTGGTGAACAAAGACTTTGCAAATAGGAATTTTGCTGCTTCTTTAAAGTTGCGGTGGTGCTTTGTTATTAATGCAGTAAGCTCAGCCGGAAGCATAGTGGGATCTAAGTCTTCGTATAGGTGTTTTAAGATCACTGCCAAAACTTCTTCTTCTATAATGGCATCAAAGTCTTTGAAAGATTCTTCATTGTTTCTGAGCATACTTTTTGCAATGGCTGTGTCTTTGGCATTGAGTTTTAAGGCGTCAGCCAATCCTTTAGCACCCAATGCAAATGTCATGGCTTGGCTATTGCTGATTCCATCTTGAAAGTAGACAGGGTATAAGCCATAGTTATTCAATGCGCGGTATGCCTCGTCGTATAGTGAAGTTACATCGCCATAAACAGAATCTTTTTTGTTATCGCGAACCCATTGTTCAAATTTTAGTTCAGCTGCTTTTCGTGTATCGTATAACCCACCTGTTTTTGCCAAATCGTGGGCTTCCCCATTGAATTTATTCCAGTAGTTGCCAATGCCAGCCAATCGGTCAGAATACATAAGACGGGTTCCTTCGTTTGTTTTCATGTATTTCTCATACACGTCCATAATATCTCTTCTTAATTGAACCCGCATGGGTCGTTCCTTGTTCCCAAGGTATTTAATTCCTTCACTATAAGTATACCTTGTAGTTCGGCCAGGATAGCCCATAATCATTGCATAATCACCTGTTTTCATACCCGACAAACTGATGGGCAAGTGGTGTTCTGGGGCAAAAGGTTTATTGGTTGGCGTAAAATCTGCTGGTTTATTGGAAGCATTTGCGTAGATGCGAAACATGCTAAAATCGCAGGTGTGGCGCGGCCACCTCCAGTTGTCTGTTTCGCCACCAAATTTTCCAACACTTTCTGGTGGCACCCCCACCAAACGAATATCTCGGTATACCTCATAAAACATGGCCATGTATTGATTTCCGTTATAGAAGGAGGAAATTTCCACTACATAATTATTTCTTTCTTCGCCCAAGCCAGCAATAAGGGCCTCTTTGGTTTTATTAATTTGGCTCATAATTGCTTTGGATCGGGTGGCCTCATTTTGGTTGATGCTGATTCCGTTCATAACCAAATCACCTACGTCTTGAATCTTCCGCAATAATCCAATATTAAAATTGGCGCGTCGTTCGGTTTCGTGATTTGCTGCCCAAAATCCATTTTTTAAAATGTTGTCGGTTGTGGATGAAAGTTCTTGAATACTTCCATATCCGCAATGGTGATTTGTGAGCATTAACCCTTCTTTACTAATGATTTCACCCGTGCAAAACATTCTACCTTGTTTTGTCATCAGACGCACGATGGCATCCTTCATGGAAGCGTGGTTTATTGCATATATATCATCAACAGACAATTTTAAGCCCCGCGCTTGCATAGGATCTTGGATTTTTTGCAAGAGCGTTAGTGGCCACATGCCTTCGTCGGCCTTGAGTTGAAACAGCAAAGAAAATGCAAGTAAAATACTGATGATATGTTTTTTCATGGTGAGATTTAGTCTTGCAATTTAATGAATTTTTGATTACAGCTTGTTAAATTCTTCGGACCATTTACTGGGATTTTCAGCAAATTGCTGGATTGCTGACAATTCGCTAGCCCGAATATAGCCCTCTTCCATAGCAACTTTGGTTAGCATTGGCAAATCTGTGAGGGTGAATACAGGCACTCCGGCGTTGGAGAATTGTTCTTTTGCATGGGCAAACCCATAGGTGAAAAGGGCAACAATTCCCACAACATTTGCACCCGCATGTTGCACACCGTCCATGGCTTGTATACTACTTTTTCCAGTAGAAATTAAATCTTCGACCATGACGATCTTGTCTCCAGGATTCATTTCGCCTTCGACTTGGTTTTTTAGTCCATGTTTTTTGGCCTCTGGTCGAACATAGCAAAATGGCAAACCCAATTTTTCAGCGATAAGAATACCATGGGCAATTCCTGCTGTTGCAATACCAGCGATTCGGGTTGCATTGGGAAAATGTGTTTGGACAAGGGTTGCCAATTCTTCGGCAGCAAAATTTCTAATTTCGGGGTATGATAGTACCATCCGATTGTCGCAGTATATCGGAGACAAAATCCCTGAGGTCCAGGTGAACGGATTGTGGGGATTTAGTTTTACTGCTTTTATTTCAAGGAGAAATTTTGCTAATTTTGCGGCTTCTTTAGACATGGAGAAACAAAGTTATAAAATCTATTTCAACGATGGTGCTCTTGTGATAGCAGATTCTCCCGATGCAGTTCGCGGTTTGGATAATTTATATTTTATCGGTGACGATGAATTACAAAAAAGTTTCAAAATTTTACTCTTATCTGAGCACAATGGCAAACCACTTCACTTTGCATTAATATGTTCGGATCCAGAATCAACCATAAGGCAGTTTATGGACGATTTTACAGTTGTACAGGCAGCAGGGGGAATGGTTTTCAATAAAGAGAATCAGTTGCTGACAATAAAGAGAAAAGGGTATTGGGATTTACCAAAAGGAAAGATAGAGCGCGATGAAGACCAAAAGACAGCTGCTTTGCGTGAGGTTATGGAAGAGACAGGAATTAGTAAAATTAATATCAGCAATAAAATTTGTAATACGTTCCATGTGTATTATGAAGAAGACAAACTAGTGCTTAAACAAACACATTGGTTTTTGATGAAGAGCCTTGGAAAAGGTAATCTTAAACCCCAAGTAGAAGAGGGAATCAGCGAGGTAAAATTTGCCAATTTTGAGTGGTTTAAAACACCAGAATTTAATACTTACCAGAGTGTGCACGATGTGTTACGTTTATACAGCCAAAATAGTATTACAACCGAGGGATAACACCTTTTGGAAGGTATTGGGTGAAGTCTCCTTTGTGAATGATAAGGTCTCGAACCAAACTACTGCTAATATAGCCCAATTCGGGACTGCACATTATAAATACTGTTTCTATATCCTTCCAGAGCGTTTTGTTTAACTGAGCGATATGTGATTCATAGTCAAAGTCACTTCCGTTTCTCAAGCCACGCAATAAAAAATTGGCTCCTACCTGTTTGCAAAAATTGACGGTTAAACCTTCATAAGCCGCAATCTCAATCTTTGGGTGCTTGTCAAAAGTGAAATTGATCCAGCCGATGCGGTCTGCTAATGTAAATAGGGTTTTCTTTTGTGAATTTTCTCCAACAGCAATAATAATTTTATCGAACATGGAACTCGCACGGGTGATAATATCTACATGCCCAACTGTAATAGGGTCAAAGGTTCCAGGGAAAACGGCAATTCTGCTCATGGTTTAAGAAATGGTTTGTCTACAATGGAAATGGATATTGCGTTTATTGTATTGAATTACTCACGGGCGAATATAGTCATAGATGTACTTCCATATTCTTTTTTGAGATGGGCTAATTGGGGAAATATCAATTGTGGTTTGTGTTCTATAATTAACCACCCTCCTACAAAAAGAAGGGGCATATATATGTTATACAGCGCTTGGATGTTTGGCATAGTATAGGGGGGATCTGCAAAAACAATGTCAAACGCAGGAATAGAAAGCCCATTTTTTTTTAATATTGCTGGGGTTGAAATGGCATTTCCTTCTATAATTTTCCAATTTTTTATGTCCCACGTTTGGCAAATAGCCATCTGGTGCTTGGTATTTTTTCGGTCGATATCAATGCTAACTACTTGGGATGCGCCGCGGGATAGGAATTCTAAACCAATGATTCCGGAACCAGAAAATGCGTCGAGAATGGATGCACCGTCAATGCCTTTTTGTATGGCCAAGAATGAAAGCAGCGACTCTCTTACCCTGTCAGTTGAAGGTCGGACGTGTTTGGCGAAATGGGTGGGAATGGGTCGACTTTTTAGACTACCACCGGTGATGCGCATGAGGCCAATTGAATGAGGGGACTTACAATATGTAAAAAAGGGGGATTGCTCTCAGTAATCCATGGCAATGATGGCTCAGAAATTTCGGCCTGTGGAATGAATTTGTGGAAGAGCTGTTTGGTTGCCTCGTGTTGGTTAGCGCTGCAATGAACAAGCAATGCCAATTGTGTCTGGCTGAGTTTTTGGTCATTGAAAGGCAGCAATGCGCAGTAGAGTGTTTCTTGTAAATTACTGGTATTAAAAGCATTGGCAAATTGTAATTTTTGGTTTTTATAGGCGAAAACAATGGCAGTATTTTCATGGTACCATAAATACAAAACATATTCTTTTTGTTTTGCTTGTGATTGACCGATGTGAAATAGGCTTTCTGCAAGATGCATAGATACTTTTCCGCATGGAAGAGTAGTCTTGTGATTTGGGCTCGATGAAAATGGATCAAAAAGAAGGGAGACGGTTTCGGTTATTTCGCGAACAATTACTTGTTTTAAACCGGGCATCAAGGAATGTGAAAAAGGGGATGGGGCTAGCTGAAACAGATGGTCAAAGCAAACCCACACCGTGTTTTTTTCAAGCTCTTTTGGATTTTTTATGATTTCGTAGTCGAGAATTTTTTGTGTTACAGAAAGGCGTAAATAATGGACAATATCATTGTGATAAATCCCAAATGTTCTTGCGAGGGGATCGTTGGTTTTGGTAGTATGTTTCCAAAGTGTTTCCAATTTTACAAAGGTATGGGAATTCCCAAAGGTCTATATTTTTCTTGCACTAAAATGCCTGATCAATGCTTATCCTGAAGCGCAATTGAAAGTATTTTTCGCCTGTTCGAACCGCATTGATCCAAAGTGGAAAATCAAATTTTAGGGTGATTGGTTTGGCCTCATTTAGCGCCTTACGTTTCGTTAGCCGTCCCCAATTTTGAATCGAGAGCGAAGTACCAAAACCCGCATCTGCCAGTAGACCACTGTAAACGGATGTAACAATAGTTTTACCGTTGGTATTGGTTTTCAAAGGTTGCCCTATTATTCCTACATCTCCAAACAAATAGGGCTTGAGGGCAATGATAGAAAGACTTGGAACCCATGTAAATAACCCACTTAAATCCCAGGTGGCATTGATAGACGCTCCCTGATTGCCGCGAAAAAATGCCAGAACAGTATCCTCTCCATTGGCTTTCTTAACAGAATGGGGCGCTAAATATTGGCTGTAACCCCGAAGATTAAGTCCACCATTAACCATAAGATATTGGGGTTTTCCAAAGGCTTCAGGAATGGAAATAAGCGATTTTCTTTGGAAGTCAATCATTCCATAATCACGCGCTATTTCAAGGTCAAAGGCCTCTTCAGGATTTGCTCCATCAAGGTATAATATAGATTCGGGTGAGGGGTTTTTGCCTGAACCCAAAAAGGCAAAAGTTCTGATTTTAAGCCGCGTTTTACCTAGGGCCTGCGAATGATTCCATTGCATTTTGATAAATCCAAATTGCGATTGACTCCATGGTGAAGGCATTCGAAGGTCAATTCTTGTGGAGCCAGAATGCATCCAACCCACATAGTTGTGCTGCATATGAACCAACAGGTTAATATTACTTTCTCTACCCCAACGGGTAGGTGTGCTAATATATCCAGGAACTGACTGGGTTTGGGGCAAATATGCATCTGTGGTGAATGCATTAAATGGGATAGAATTACGCAGGAGCTGTGAACTTCTGTTGGTGGCTTTTCCACTCATTCCAAACTCGGTAGAGCCAACGCGCATTCTCCAACCTACTTCGTTCAGGGATACCCCATTGTAAAAAAGTGAGCGTGCAAAATAATCACCCCCGCCCATGGTTTTGTGATTGAAAGACATGCGGTAATGGAAACGTTGAACGGCATCTTCGTGGGGTTTTAATTGTTGCCCATGCAGAAATCCAGCATGACTGTTAGAGGGAGCATACCAGGCACCCAGTTCAAATTGTCTTTTTCGGCCCGCATACTGTCCACTGATCAAGCCCCCCACCAATAACCCATTGGTTCCATTATAACGCAAATCGGGTCTCCATTTCCATTGGTAAACACCCAGATAGTTTGTATTACTTCCGTTTCCCAAATCCAAGCTAATTTCATTTCGGTGTTTCCAGACATTGTCTATTCGATTGATATCAGCCAAGCGCCCACTGCGATCGAGCCAAAGTTGCCGCAATTCTCCTTTCATCGGCATTTGAATATCAAAGGTATAGGTCTTTCGCATGGAACCCCATCCAATCCAAGGATCGAGGTTAAGTCTTCCTTGTTTTTGAAAATAGGAAACGGGGATAGTGACGGGGTACAATATCATTTTTTTTCGAAGTACCCCTTTTTCATCAATCTCAGTTTGATTTGTTTCAACCAAAAATTCTAAATCTACAGGCATGATCATTTCTCCTTTTCGATGGATTGAAACACGGTAAAACCCCAGATTATTAGATGTATTTTTATCTTGTATCCATTTTTGAATTGGGTTTAAAGATTTGGCATTTGGCCCAATTACCCGAACTGATTTAATGGCATAGTCGGCAGATTTTTTTGTATTAAACCATTGATCAAAAAAAGTAGTCAGGTCTGTTTGTGCGCTTTGTGTAATACTATTTCGAAAATCCTCGATGTACGGGTGCTTAAATTTCCACTGACTTACATAGTTGCGCATGCATTGCAAAAAGAGTGAATCACCCAAATAATACTGTAAATTATACAGCATGGTAGCTGTTTTGTAGTAAACGTGTCGATAACCGCCGCCATGCCCCGTTGCCGAATGAAAATCATCAGAATGGGTTTCAAGTATTTCATCTTTACCCTCGATGGCATCGTCCATATACCCCATGAAAGCACGCCGAAGCTCAGGTTGTTTTTCTTTGCTTAGTTTTCGCATGCACCATGCAGTTAGAAACTGTGTAAACCCTTCGTCTAATGCCGCACGGTAGGTTTCGTTGGAACCAATCATGCCAAAGAACCAATTGTGTCCAACTTCATGCGCAATCAGGGCTTGGTGGCCTGGATAGGTACCCCCATCGAGGGTAATCATGGGATATTCCATTCCATCTGCAGCATCTGCGCAAACAATTTTTGGATATTCGTATAACCCAAAGTCACGGCTATACGTTGCAATAACATTGGCAGTGTATTGAGCAGTTTGTTGCCAAGCTGAGGCATTATTTTCTTGTGCCAGAGCAATACACTTGATGCCATTCCATTCCACTTCTCTTATGCGGTAACTTGGGTCGGCAGTAAAAGCAAAATCATGGACATTGTTGGCATGGTATTGCCATATTTTCCTTTTGGATGAGGGAGGAATAACCACTGATGGTTGAGCATTTAATGGGGTATTTTTGAAATTTGACAAATCAAGTTTACGTCTCAACTCGCTGGGCATGGCCACACTTTCATTTACGAGTAATCCGGTTGCTTCAACAATATATTGTTCAGGAAGGCTAAGTTGTATATCAAACGAACCAAAATCCCCATAAAATTCTTTCTCTAAATGTTGGGCCGTTTCCCAGGTAAATTTTTTATCATATACAGCGATGCGTGGGTACCAATGCACGCCATTAAAGTGTTTATAGCCATGGTGGTTGTAAACTTTCATTCGTCTGCGAATGGTTCCGCGGTCGAAATACGTTTTAAATCGAATTATAAATGTAATACTGTCTCCAGATTTTAATATTTTGGGTAAAAAAACACGCATGATGGTATTGTTGATGGTATACAAGTAGGTATTTCCAATGCTCTTTTGTCCGCTTGCAATAAAACCGGCTTCAGCAGTTTTAGAGGAATCCAATTGAAAAGATGTAGCAAGGGTTGTATAGTTATTTAACACTCTCGGGGTTTCTTCGTCTGGATGTTGGATAGCCAAATACGAAATTTCGGTTCCTTTTTTTTGTGCTTCGTAATGTCCAAAGGAAACGGGTATTTTATTATTTTTATAGAGCTCGTCGGTGAGTGATCCAGGTTGAACGGAATTCTGGTAGAGATGAAAATACACCTCAGTTATTTCGTTGGGTGAGTTGTTGTAATACGTAAGACTTTCATTTCCGTATAGAACTTCTGCAGAATCATCCAGTGACGCATTGATAGTATAGTATACATCTTGCTGCCAATAGTCTGATGTGGCATTGCGAAGTTTCCAATAATTTTTATTTTTTGGACTGCGATGCGAATTTCCGATGGAGGATTTTTTATCATCCAAAAAAGGTTTTTGTTCTTCGTAAAATTGCGCAAATACAGTATTGAATCCAACAAAAAAACCCAAAATAAAAAATCGCATTATTGTTAAAAATTGCATCACACAAAGATAAGGCTATTCATAAAATCTGTGGGGTTCCATTTAAGGGTAGTAATATTTCTTAGAATACCGAATATACAGTATAAAATCTTTCACAAAAAAAGCCACCTCAGGGGTGGCTTTTTTTGAATGATAAAAAGTATTAATAGAATAATTTAAAGTCTACACGACGATTTTTGGCTTGTCCTTGCTTGGTTTTATTGTCGGCCAAAGGCATTTCTTGACCAAATCCAACAGTCGTCATACGGGATTCAGCCACACCCCCAGCGGAGAGATAGCGTTTAACGGCCTCTGCGCGATCGGTGCTTAGTTTTTTGTTTGATTCGGGGGTACCAATGTTATCAGTATTGCCCTGAATTTCAACGCTTGAACCTGGGTATTTGTTGAGCAACAAAGCCAAATCATCCAGACTCTTGAATGATTCATTCGTAATAATAGCTTTTCCTGTTTCAAAATTGATTCCTTTGGCTGCCAAAGCAATTTTTACTATTACAGCTTTTTCAATTTCAGGGCAACCTTTGTTTGCAATCGAACCTTTGACGTCAGGACATTTATCGGTATTGTTAAATACACCATCACCGTCAGAATCGGGGCAGCCTTCACCGGCAATTAGGCCAAACAATGTTGGGCATTTGTCTTTTGCATCTTCCACACCGTCATTATCGGTATCAGGGCAACCACCAAATGCGGGCAAACCAGCAATGGTTGGGCATTTGTCATTATTGTCTGAAACACCATCTTGATCCGTATCAGGACAGCCATTGAATTTTGCATCACCTGCTTGATTTGGGCAAACATCTAATTTATCTTGAATGCCATCACCATCACTATCAGGACAACCATTGAAGGCAACAGTTCCTTTTGCATCAGGGCATTTGTCATCGGCATCAAGCACGCCATCGCCATCGGAATCTGCGGGACAACCCACGCTGTCAACATAGCGACGATATTTAACCTCTGTTTTCTTACACAAGTCATATTTGTTAGGAACACCATCTTCGTCTTCGTCTTTCATCTTCTTCGGACCTGAGCTCATGCCTTCTCCGATGGCATAGGTAACTCCCAGAGCATGCAGTGCCCAAAGATCATTGGAACGCCATAGTTTGTGGGTATATACAGTCACGGGATCAGGGGAGCCACCAAAAGCGCCATCCCACATATCACTCATTGTATAAGTGGCTGTAAAACTGTAGCGAAGACCAATGCGTTCAGAAATATAAAAATTAATTCCAAGTGCACCCTGAACAGCAGCACCGATATCAGTCATAGACTTCTTTTTGGTTACATCGGCATAAAATTCATCTTGTACATATGGAGCAGGTCCCCATTTGGTTTGGCTATGTGCGTAGAATCCACCCACACCCAATTGAATGTAAGGTGCAACTTTTGCATCTTCAGAAAGCAAGCTTCCGTTGTTAAACTTGTAACGAGCACCTACTGTGAGGTCCATGATATTCGCTCGAAAAGACTGCCATTGGTATTCTGTACGCAGGTTCCAATCAGACCATTTGCGAGAAAATCCCAAATCTCCAAAACTAAAGTTACTCACCATATCCAAGGCTGGATTCAAGTAATAAGCGAAGTTGATTTGTCCCCCTTGGTAATCAGGTCTTTTCGAGAAACCGACGGAAGAACCCATATCACCCAAATACTCACGAAGTCCACCACTAAACTCAAGTGAGTGTGTACCTGGAGATTGCGCTATTAAAGGCGCAGTAAAAAGAGATGCTATCGTAGCGAAAAATGTTGATTTAAAGTAGTTTTTTTGCATAGTATTGAATTAGTTACAAGACAGTGAAGTTGACAAATATAGGGATGAGACACACAAAAAAAAGAGTTTGTCTAAAAAAAATTTTTTTTCTTTGGCTAAATCCTGCGTCAAATCCAAAGTTATTAATTGTAAACGCTCAATGCATTGCCGGAACGTTGGATTGTGTATTGCCCTAATCGGCCGCGAGCTTCGCCTTCCGTTGGATAACCGCCAAAAGTATATTTTGATTTGCAGCAAGGTAGAAATCCACTGGAATTCTGGCTTCCACAACGAAGTTGAATTGAAATAGAATCAGCCCATATTTTTGAACAGGCATTCGTTGGCTCAAAGGCACAACCCCTTTCAAAGGCGTACCAATTGTCATCGTAATCGTGAATCACCAAAACCCCTTTTATGCCACCTTCAAAATACGAATAGCTTCCGGGATTAATCAAATGCATGTAGGAAGGAAGATTAAGGTCAATGTTGATGGAAACAATACCCATAGGAATTTTTTCTGTAGCAGACTGGTTTGAGTCACACGATGAGCCAAAAATTGTCAACGAAAGGCATAATATAATTGCCTTCCTCCAAACACCCATTGGGTAATATCTTCCGTTTATTTTTTTTTGAAGCATAGACCTTTTTTTGCAACAATTTCTCAGTCTTGCGTTATGGGTATTGGTAAAAACCGCGCTTGGTTTTTCTTCCGTGGTGCCCTGCATTGACTTTTTGTTGCTGGATACGGTTGGGTTGAAATTTAGTATCAAAATGAAACTGTTTGAATAGAGAACTTGTTACCGCAAAATTTGTATCTACACCAATAAGATCCATGAGTTTAAAGGGACCCATTTTAAATCCAGTTTGTTCCATTAGCAAATCAATGCTTTCAATTCCTGCCACATTCTCTTCTAAAATCTTGAGAGATTCCACATAATAGTGTCGGGCTACTCGGTTAACAATAAACCCGGGTGAATCAGCGACCAATACTGCGGTTTTCCCTAGCGACTTTGTCCACAGTAAAGATTGTTGGGTAATCTTGGGGTCTGTTGAATAGCCTGGGACAATTTCTACCAATTTCATGATGTGCGCTGGATTAAAAAAGTGGATTCCTATTATGCGTTCGGCATGTTTTAATGGGGCCGCTATCTGGGTAATGGGAATGCTGGATGTATTTGTCGCAAAAATGCTGTCCAACGAATTAATACTTTCCAGGTAAAGAAATAACTCTTGTTTGCTTTCTATGTTTTCTTGAATGGCTTCTATGATTAATTCGGCTTTTACGTCTTCTCTATTCTCGGTAATTCTCAGCAATGAAAAAGCCTTTTCAGTCATTTCTTGTGATGACTTTCCCTTGGCTACCGACAACTGCAATTGGGCTTGGATATACTGTAAACCGTTTTCTAATGCAGCAGTATGCATATCGAAAAGCAGGGTTGGATATCCAGATTGAATGCAGGCAAGCGCAATGCCAGAACCCATAACACCTGCTCCAATAACAGCGACGTTTTTCATATTTCGAAGATACGAACTTTATCTTTGCTTAATGATTGCGTAGCCAACGTTCGGGATTTTGTTTTTCTTGGCCATGCCACACTTGAAATTGTAAAATAGACTGGCCTTCTTCGTCTGTCATAACTTTTCCCAGGTGTTGTTGTGTTCGAATGAGTTGTCCTTTTTGAACGACTACCAAGGAAAGTCTTGAATAAACCGTAAAATATTCCCCATGATTCACCAATACTGCCTGGCCCTGACCCGGGATAGAAAGGATGGCACTAACAGTACCTTCAAAAACTGCACTGGCCATTGCGCCTTTTTGAGATGTTATATCTATGCCGTTATTTACTGTTGTAATACCTGCCAAATCTGGATGTTCGTGCACTCCAAAAGTTTGTGATATAAACCCTTTTTCGAGAGGCCAGGGCAATGATCCAATATTTTTTGAAAACGAACCACCAATTATTTTTGAAGAAACTTTTGGCAGCGTCTCTTTGGTGGCAACTGTATTTTTTTGTCCGGAAGGTTTTTGTTTTTCTTCGGGTTTTATTTTTGATGCGCTCGCCTCGGCTCTCGCCAGTCGCTTTCGTTCAGCATCAATTTCCTTGGCTATCAAGCGGCTTATTTCATTGTTTAATTTTGAAATGGCGCGCTCGTTTTCGCGAATGTGTTCACGCAATTCTTTCTCCCTACCACTCAATTCTCCCAAGAGTATTTGCTTGGAATATTTATCTTTTTCCAATTCCTTGGACTCTTGTTTATTTTCGCCCATCAATTCAGACTTTTCGCGTTTTACAAATTCGAGTTGTGTAATAATTTTTCCCAATTCGTTGGCTTGAGCCAATATAGTGGCAATCTGAAATGAACGATAACCTGATATTTTCTTTAAATATTTCCATCTTCTCATGGCTTGCGAAATAGATTGAGATGAAAAAATAAACGATATCTCGCGCCCGCTCTTTCGAGTTTTGTATGCTTTTATAAGGGTTTTATTCAGTATTAATTTCTGCTGGTCATATTCACGCTTTAGACTATCATTGTACTTTTGCTTTTGGATCAATTCATTGTTTACAGTTCGTATTTCGATTCCAAGACCGTGAATCAAAACCTGCCTTTGGTGAATGATTTGATTGAGGGAATTGAGTTTGTTCAGGGTATTTTTTTTCTCTTTTTGGGTGGTAGTGAGAATTTTTTTTTGCGCAGAAATCTCACGTTGCATTTTTTTTCTGCTGGTCTCTAATTGTTTTCTAGATTGAGCAGCAATGGGCGTCCAATGGAGTCCCAACACTATGAAAAAAAATATAAATAAATGCTTCAAGGTTGGTCTGTATTCACTTTAATGTAGTTACTACTTACGCTGAAAGGATACGAAGTTATAGCTTCTCCATGAAGGGTTTTTAACGACATTGTTAGGTGTGCATTTTCTTGCTCACTTTTGATGGCCAAATCAATTGTATACGGAATTTGTGACGGTGGAGAAAAATCAGCGACACCGAGTTCCAAGAATCCCAAACCTGCCCAATCGCTATTGGTAATCGTGATACTTGATGGAGGTGTTTCAGAAACAATTAAGGATTGCAGTATGTGCATTAACATAGTTCCTTGAGGGGTTTTAGATTTACCAACGGTACTTTCTATAGTAATGCGATCAATTTTTCGCAAGTAGCTTGTACCACCCAAATTTTGTCTAAAAGAATCGGCAGAATCTGTGAACGATTGTCCCAAAAAAAGCTGTTGAAATTCATGAAGCCCAAATGGAATACCCAGCATTTTGGCGAGGGTTGATTTGGGTAATTCATAGTAATTTTTTTTGTATAAGTCCAGAACTTTTAAGGTATCATTTACCATGACGCCTTTTAGTATTTGTATTCCCATTACTGCACGAACACTAAACCAAAGAATACTGTCCCGTTTCATTCTGATGCTAAGATCTCCCTCAAGGCTTTCGTTATTTCGTTCAAGCCTCAAGTCATACCTTGCCGTGGCATTTTCCCAACGCACTGGGTCACGATCAATGGGTATTTTTGGGGTTGCTTGGTTTATAGTTGGCATGTCACCCAAAGACTGGGAAAACCCCCAACACGGGAGAAAAAAAAATACCATTGTCAAAACAGAAATCTGGCTGCGTGTTTTGGTGAGGTTTGTATTCATTGTTTAGTTCTGTGGTAGGACAATATTCAAATTGCGTGCCCTTTTTTTCAATTCGTATAAAATGTCTAAATTACCTGTTTTTTCGGCGGTTTCTATGGCAAATGAATAATCATTTTCGTATAAATTGGTCCACAAAGGGTCGCTTGAGATTAAATAGTCCCAGTTTTTCCATGCATCACTCCAAAGGCCCATTTTTGTTTGGTTGAGTGCTATTAATCGAGTATACTCCAGCCGCATGAAAGTGTTATTGTCTGCATTGAAATTTTTGTTTAACAACGATAGAGAGTTTGAATAATCTGCAACAAGGTATTTTTTGTATGCGCTGATCAATGCTTCTCCAGAAAAAATCGCAGCTTGTATTTCTATTGAATCGAGTTGTGCTTGCATTTCAGGGACGTCCATAATGCCAGCAGCTTTTTTAAACAGTGCGTAGTTTAGGGCAAGTCGGGTTTTGGCATTTGGTGGTAGTATCAATGCAGATGAATTAACGTTCGGTTGTTTTTTCGACTGACTTTGTAATAATTGCGCCTCTTCCCAAACCAGTATGTCAGCTGAAAGGGGTTTATTTTGCAGGCGTAAACCTTCGCTTTTGTATTTTACAATTAATGCTGAAAGACCAAAATGCACTGCCCATGTATCGCAAAAACCGATTAGATTTTCAGCTTGATCACTCAGATCCTCATAGTCTTGGATATTTTCGCAAAGTTTTAAATAACCTTCAGCAGCAGTTTCATGAAATGTCCAGGAATGCGGATTCCGATGAACCAATTCTACAAATGCAATTGTCGCCTCTTCCCAATTGTTGTTAATGGTCAAAAGTGTAGCGTAATGGAATAAAAAATCCTCATTTTCGGGCTCAATTCTCACTGCCTCACTGCTGTAATAAATAGCCAAATCATAGTCTTTTTTGTGGGTAGTGCGTGTAGTCTTGAAAAGAGAATGGGCAGTATCGTCCTTTTGAACCGGGTAGTCTAGTGCTGCGATACAGGACAAACGAAAATAGCTTGCACCAAGAAAAGATGTAGATGAAATCGTTTTTTCTGCATCATCTAATGTGTTAATTAGCGATTCAAAGCTCTTGGCTGCACTCGAAAATTGTCCGTTTTGGTAATGGTTTTCGGCTGTGTAATAGTCTTGAAGGATTGATTCTGGTTTTGATGGATCATTTGGTTGATCCAATTGCCCAGTTTGGGCATTGCTTGCCAATGCAGTGAAAACAAAAACAAGGAGTATCACGCAAGATTTACAAGCGGGGGAAGAAAGCAAAATTTCTTCCAATCGGAGAAAACAGGCATTTCCAGTTAGCCTATAAAACTGAAATCGCCAATGCTGTATTCTCGGCTGGGCAAGTTTTGCCCATTGATGCAAACGTGATTTCCAATCATAGAGTCGTGACAATTGAAATGGCTGAGCATGCATGTTTCTTGTATTATGCTATTGCTTATTGTACAATGGTCCATTTCGGTGTTGTTCCCAATACTAGCGAAGGGGCCTATTGTGCAATGATTCAAAGATACATTTTCCCCAATGAAGCAGGGTTCAATAATAGTTACTGTAGGATTATAATGCGTTTTATTTGCATTAAATTTTTCAGTATTGTTAGCCAATACACGTTGATTGGTAAATACGGTGGCGGTGAAATTGCCACAGTCTAGCCACTCATCTACTGCCCCAGGTACAAATTGCATACCCTTATTTTTCATATTTTCCATGGCGTTGGTCAGTTGGTATTCCCCTTTTTCGAGAATATCGTGATCTACCAAAAACTGTAATTCCAATGCCAATGTTTCGCCACTCTTAAAATAATAAATGCCAATGATGGCCAAGTCTGAAACAAATGTTTCGGGCTTTTCAATAAAGTCGGTAATCACATTATTCTGATCGAATTTAACAACCCCAAACGAACTTGGATTACTCACTTTATGAACCCAGATTACACCATCTTTAGCTTTGTCAAGGTTAAAGTTACTGCGAAAAAGAGTATCTGCAAAGGCTACAATTACATTGCCTTTCAGGCATTCTCGGGCACACAAAATAGCGTGTCCAGTTCCCAGTGCGATGTCTTGATAGAAAATTTTTCCTTGTGCACCCACACTATCAGCAATTGAGAGTAGTTCATTTTCTATTTCTATACCCACGTTGCCCACCACAAAACCAATTTCATCAATGGGTTCTCCACACACTTTGGCAATATCGCTTACCAGCCAGTGAACAATAGATTTTCCAGCAACTTTGATAAGCGGTTTGGGCGTGGTTAGGGTATGGGGCCGCATGCGTTTTCCCATTCCGGCCATGGGTATGATAAGTCTCATTTGGTCGACATATTTCTATTAAATACAGTTCTTTGAAAGTGCTTCAAAGTTAATGAACTATAATGAATTTAGCGTTGATATTAGGTTTTTCCTGTGCTTCCATAAGCTCCTTGGCCTCTTTCAGTTTCAGAGAGAGAGCTTGTTTCCAACCATTGAACGGTGCAGTGTTCTGCAACAATTAATTGGGCTATCCGGTCTCCATTGTGAATGGAAAAAGTATCAGATCCGTGGTTTATCAAAAGCACTTTGATTTCTCCCCTGAAATCTGAATCTATAGTCCCAGGGCTATTTAAAACGGTAATTCCATGGCTAAAAGCAAGTCCACTTCTCGGTCTTACTTGGGCTTCAAATCCTGTGGGAAGCTCAATATACAATCCCGTGGGTATAAGCATGCGCTCGCCAGCGCCCAATAACGTTTCTGTTTTCAGATGGGCATGCAAATCCATGCCTGCACTTTGGGGTGTTTGGTAAGTTGGAATTGCATGTCCAGAGAGGTTAACGATTTTAACGGGTACCATTTTTTTTCTGTTGAAATTTTTCGATGTAAACGATTGTCATTGCGAAAAGTAAGGGGAGTAATAATAAAAATAATTTTGGCAAATCTGGCAATAAGTGGTTGAGCAATAAAACGGGGAGAATTGCCATTGCCAATACCCCAAGTATTAGTTTGGTCTGATAGGGAACTGGGTAATACCGCTGTCCGAACAAATAACCCAGAATTACCAGGCTTCCATAGGCTGCTAAGGTAACATAGGCCGATGCAACAAAACCATACAAGGGGATAAAAATCAAGTTTCCAAAAATGGTAATACATGCTCCAGCGAGCGCAATCAGAGCACCAAGCCGGGTTTTGCCAGTAAGTTTATACCAAATACTGAGGTTGTAGTAAATACCTAGGCAAAGATTTGCAGCCAATAGTATGGGTACAACTGAAAGACCACGTAAATCATGGTAATACAGCGGTTTTCTGAGTAATAAAGGGGCAAGCCATGGCAAACACACCAGTGTTAAAAGATAAATACCTCCCGTTACGTATACAAAATAACGCATTACCAGAGCATAGGTTTGGGGAGCATCCGTATCCGATGCTTTACCAAAAAAAAATGGCTCTGCCGCAAATCGAAAGGCCTGAATAAACAAGGTTAATACCAAACTTAATTTGTAGAATGCGCTGTAAATACCAATATCAGCGTCAGCGGTGTTCGTGGGTAAAAGTTCTTTTAATAAAATCCTGTCTAAGGTTTCGTTAACCATACCGGCCAAACCAACCAGAACCAGTGGCAAAGAGTAAACGAGCATTTTTTTTGTAAGTAAAGCATCAAATCCCCATTTTAGGTTACGCCATATTTTTCCCATGAGGGGCAGCACAATGAGAGAGGCCAAAAGGTTGGAAATAAATATATTTTCAATCATTTCGGATGATTCAGATTGCTTGGCAAACCAAAGACCAATTCTATCCCAAGTTTCGGGATGGATTCCCATTAAGGGTTCTGTTTTCCCAATAAAGGTGGCTAGAAAGGGGCAACCCAAGAAGAAAAAAAGATTGGCGCAGATGTTTACTCCAATATTTGAGTAGCGTATCCATGCAAATGTCCAAGGTTTCTCTTGTTGTCTAAGCCATGCAAATCCCAGAGACGTTATGGCGTCTGCTGCCAATATGATGGCAAAATACTGGGCAAATTGAGGATAATTTGGATAGCCAATAAAAGTCATAATCTGTTTTGCAAAACACAGGGAGACAATCAATGCAATGACACCACTAAAAAACAAAAAATACACAGCCGACGAGAGCACCTTTTCGGGCTCTTTGCTATGGCGAGAGAATTGAAAAAATGCTGTTTCTAAACCAGCAGCAAAAATGATGGCTAGAAAACTGGAATAAGTAAACATTACACTAACCAGACCATAATCTGCAGAACCCCCCAATTTAGAGAGATAAAGCGGGACCAATAAAAAATTTAAAAACCTGCCAAGCATAGTGCTTAAACCATACACGGCTGTTTGTGAAGCCAATTTTTTAATGACACCCATAATGCGAAGATAGTGGATTGAAATTACCCTTGTTATGGGGGTATCGCGTTTGATTTTGGCAGTGAAAATGTTTTTTTGTAGTCATTGCCTATTCAAGTATTGGGTTTTTAAATACCTAGAATTAAATCTATGCTCTAGGGCATGATTGGATGTATAATGTTTTGGTTTTTTCCGTTGAGTGGAAATCAACTTTCGGTTTTTAGAATTTCGCTTTATTTTTTCTGGGGTGGTTGTGGGTTGAAATGAACAAAGTATTCGATGGCCATCGGGCCTTTATTAAACAACAAATCAATGATGGATACGCCCGATCGAAAACCATGTTTTTGTTCAAAAACTTGCGAATAACTTGGGATTGTTAGAGAGCGAATGTTTTGTTCATAGGCTTCCTGGGACATGCTATTACTTTGAAAATCTTTGATATTTTGGGGTGTGAGAATCCATTCAATAGGCAAAGAGTGCAAACCCAAATTGGCATGTAATAATGGAATTAGTTTTTTTGATAATTCGCCGATTGTAGCGGGAAATGAATCAAAAATTTTCCAAAATTGGTAGTCGTAGTACTCAAAAAAAGGCGATTTACCGTAGGCTGTTTGCCAGGCTTGTTTGTGGTTTTTTACCCAAGATTGCGTGTAATCGATACGGGCTTCATGTAGCGACAAACCACGGTATTCATGGTGAATCGGTATACTCAAAGTTTGTAAGGAGTTTGGTCCGGCAATAACATACCGACTTCGCAGGCTTTGCTTGGAAAATAATTCATTGTCATTCACACGAAAAACCCCTTGTGTAATCCCCAAAACATACCAATGAATGGGTGGAAGAATGAAAAAGGGCAATAGTAACGGAGCTGTTTGCTCTGCATTGTGAATGGGCATCGAGCTTTGCTGCTTGATAATCATGGGCGAGGGCAGAATAAAAACACCCTTTCTACGGGTAATTTGTCTTGGCAAATCTCTAACAATGAAAGAAATGATAGTTGCAAGATAGGATGTTTTTTATTGGGAAATATTTCGGCCAGTGGTTTCAAAACAAAGCGTCGTTCATGTAAAAAAGGATGTGGCAATATGAGTAGGGGGTGCTTGAGTATACAATTGTTGTATAACAATACGTCGATATCAATCGTTCTTGGACCCCACTTCTCCATTCTTTTCCTTCCCATTTCCCTTTCTATTTGTAGGCATTTTTGCATTACTTGAATAGGGCTAAAAGGAGTTTTTATAGCAATGACTTGGTTTATAAATGCCGCTTGATCTGTAATTCCCCATGCTGCAGTTTGGTAAAGGTTTGAACACATGTAAATTTCCCCCAAGTGGATTCCAATATTTTCTTGTGCAATGGATAAATAACGCAGTCGGTTACCCATATTCCCACCCAATCCTAAAACGACAGTATTTTCGAGTTTTTTCACGTTTGCGAAGATAAACAGAAGCAGACAATTCTTAAGGACACCCTGTAATGGGTGAATTTTGAGCCTAACCCCATTATGCGTATTTTTGTGTGTAACTATGAAATCATATATCACAATCCTAACGAGCATTTTATTTATCGGAAGTGGAATGGCCCAACAAAGAATTTCGGGATTTAATATCGTCAAAACGCCCTCGTGGGAAATGCGTAAATACAACAATGACCCCCTCAATGTTCGTTATTATACCTTCCAAAACGGACTTACCTTGTTAACATCAAATCAAAAAGCATCACCCCGAATCTATACAATGATTGCAGTGAAAACAGGATCAAAAAATGACCCTTCAAGCAATACTGGTCTTGCACATTATCTGGAGCACATGCTGTTCAAGGGAACCGACCAATACGGCAGTTTGGATTGGAGTAAAGAAGAACCTTTGTTAATGCAAATTGATGCATTGTATGGCCGGTACAATCAAAGCTCAGATACCGCAATGCGAAAGGCGATTTACCACGAAATTGACAGTATTAGCCAGTTGGCCGCAAAATTTGCCATTGCCAATGAATACGATAAAATGTGTCAGGCATTGGGAGCGGAGGGAACCAACGCCTTTACTTCTTATGATGAAACAGTATACATCAATGATATCCCTTCAAACAATGTCAGCAAATGGCTATCATTAGAATCTGAGCGATTCCGAAAGCCTGTTTTACGTTTGTTTCATACGGAATTAGAGGCTGTTTATGAAGAGAAAAATATTTCTTTAGACCGAGATCAGGAGAAGGTCTATGAAATGCTGGACGCGGAATTGTTTAAGAAACACAATTATGGTTTACAAACCACCATTGGTTCTATTGCGCATTTAAAGAATCCCAATTTGGAAGCCATTCGCAATTATTATAAAGAGTATTATGTTCCCAATAACATGGCTATTATAATGAGTGGTGATTTTAATCCCGACTCAGTAGCCAATGAAGTGGCGCAGAAGTTTAATTATATGCAACACTCGGATGTTACCAACTATGTTTACGAGCAGGAAGAACCGCGCAATATTGAGCGTTCATTTGAGGTTACAGGTGAAGATGCAGAAAACATTACAATCGGCTTTAGGATTCCAGCTGTAGGAACCCAGGAAGCAAGGGCTGCAAGGTTAATCGATTTGTTGTTAAACAATAGTACTGCAGGCTTAATTGATTTGAATTTGGTTAAGCAGCAGAAGGTTCTGGCTGCCAATAGCGGGGTTGAATTGCGCAATGATTACGGGGTATTTTTATTAACCGGAAAGCCCAAAGAAGGCCAAAAGTTAGAGGATGTAAAAGATTTATTACTGGGTGAATTGGAGAAAATTCGACTTGGCAATTTTGATGAACAAATGCTCAAGTCCATCATCTTAAACGAAGAAATTCAAAAAATCAGGCAGTTTAAAGACAATACCAGTCGATGTTTTTTTCTGAAGGATGCCTTTATACAAAATATTGATTACCGCGATGCTTTCAATGAATTGGCTGATATGCAGACGATGACCAAGGAGTATATTGTTGACTTTGCCAACGAAGTTTTAAATAGAGATAGAGTGGTTATATACAAACGAAAGGGTGAGCCATTGGCTGCAGAAAAAATTAACAAGCCTGAAATTCATCCTGTAGAATTAAATCGTGACAAAGAAAGTGGATTTCTAAGAAATTGGCTGGCAATCCCAACTGTGGCTATAAAACCGGAAGTTGTTGCATTAAGCAGCGCAATTCAGACCCAGCATGTTGGTCCGGCTAATTTAAGATATGTAAAAAACGAGAACAATAGGCTATTCAATTTGGACTATCGCTATGACATTGGAAAATGGCATAATAAGTCATTGGTATTGGTTTCACCATATTTAAAATTGGTGGGGACGGATGCGTATACAGCTGAAGAGATTAGCAAAACATTCTATAGATGGGGCTGTAATTTTATTGCAATGGAAGGCAATACAAACTTTGTGGTTAACGTGAGTGGCCCGGAGGAGTTTTTTGATTCAGCAGTATGTCTATTGGATAAAATGTTGTCAAATCCTACAATAGATGAGGCAGTTTTTTCAGCGATGATTGACGATATTTTGAAAAATCGCACGGATGCTAAATCCAATCCAAATAGCATTCGAAGGGCCCTTTCACAGTATGCAATGTATGGATCAAAAAATCCTACTACTTGGATGTTGAACAATAATGAGTTAAAAAAGATGCGGGCTGCCGATGTGGTTCTTTTGATTAAGGGATTGAAATCCATACAACACAGTATCAATTATTTTGGACAAAGAGATTTGCCATCTGTTGCCAAAACCTTGTCAAAATTCCATAGTTTGCCCACGGTAACAAATACTGCTAAGCCCGAAAGCGCATTTAGTATGCATAAATTTAAATCTGTGAATCAACTCTTTGTCGAACAAGAATTAAGCACACCAACGGTATATTTTGTTCATTATAACCAAGTTCAGGCATCTATTAATTGGTTTTATAAAGGAGCGGTTTTGAACGAAGCCGATTTGCCGATTATCACAGCATTCAATCAATATTTTGGGGGGGACATGAGCAGTGTTGTTTTCCAAAATATTCGAGAATCCAAGGCCCTTGCCTACAGTACATATGCCATGTACTCTTTGCCTTCAATGAAAGGAAAACACTATATTATGACTGGATTTGTGGGTACCCAAGCCGACAAATTTCATGATGCCATTGGCGCAATGAATGAATTGTTGCAAGACTTGCCTCAAAACGCGCGCATATTTGAATTGGCGAAGGAGAGTATTGTTAAGCGTATTGAAACCAATAGATTGTCTCCAGAGGATTATCTGGGAGCATATTACCAGGCGCTCGAAATGGGGTTTAGTCTCTCTTATCCCAATATGGTTATGTATCATGCCGTTCCAACTATGACCATGTCCGATATTACCCAATTTCACACAAACAATGTGCGTTCTAAGCCCTATATCATGTCGGTTATAGGGAGCGATAAGCGATTGAGTAAAAGTGATCTTGGCAGGTATGGGAAAGTAGTAAATTTGACATTAGAAGATATCTTTGGCTATTAATGCATATTTCTGATGGTGCCTAGTTACAGTATATCCAATCGTAAATGAGCAACCCCATTTGTATATTTATACCTTCAGGTGCCGGTGCACCGGGTTTTGCGGGTATAATTCGCTGTTTGCGAGAGCAAATTTCTTGGCGCATAATTGCAGGAGATACCAACCCATTGGCCTATGGCCAAGCCCTGGCAGATGTATTTATCCAAATGCCTGCATCCAATGACGAATCATTTTTTATTGACGAAGTTATAGCTGTTTGCAACAAGGAAAAGGTAAATATAGTGCTACCCATCACGACACGAGAGCTGGAAATTTTGGCGATAAATTCTGACAGAATTCAAAAAGCTGGAGCACAATTGCTTGTCTCTTCAGCCCAGGCCTTGTCAATTGCAAACAACAAAGGGAAACTCTATGAATTTGTAGAAAAATTGCAGTTGCCAATTCCGGAATACCGCATTGTTTCTGATGTTGGCGCGTTTGAAAATGCATCGATAGAATTGGGGATCAAAAGTCGGGAACTTTGTTTTAAACCGGTCTTGGGAAATGGAAGTCGTGGATTTGGAAGAATGGTATTTTCCCAACAAAATCAGACCAATTGGATGGACCAAAAAGCTGGGGTTTTACCCCTTACCCTTGAAGAATGGCTGTTGCGATTACCCAAGCATTGGCATACACCATTATTGCTGAGTCCATTCCTGCCGGGTATAGAATACTCTGTCGATATGCTGTGTAATCAGGGGAAGACCCTTTTGTGCATTCCAAGAACACGTGATAAGATGATTGGAGGAATTAGTGTAGCGGGAAAATTCGAGCAAAACTTTGGTTTGATTGCTTTTTGTATCCAATTGGCAGAAGCACTGCAATTACACGGTCCCATTGGTATGCAATGGAAAGAAGACCAACAAGGTGTGCCTCATCTATTAGAAATTAACCCTCGTCTGCAAGGAACTACCTCTGTAGTTGCATTGGCTGGCGTGAATATCCCGGTTTTGGCGATACAAATGCTGTTGGGAAGCCCTTCTCCAAAGACCGTAATCAACGGCGTATGGGGTAAGAAGTTTGTTCGGTTTTGGGATGAGCGCATAGTGGAGTAAAATTCTTGTTGGCTAATTTTGTCTTTATCAGTATCTTTGCACAATGGATATAAAAAAGCGTAATACCAACGGATACTGGGTACTTTTCATCCTCAGCGGATTGGCACTTACTTACTTTACCCTTTTTTTACCGCAGGCATTTTGGCTTGGATTGCCGACCTTCTTTGGGGGTCTCGCGATGGCCATGGACTGGGTATAATTCCCTATTTTAATTTCAATGTAGAGGTATATAAATTTCTAAACAAAGGAATTTTTACCAGTAAACGCGTAATTTGCACATCATGGTAAATCAATATTGTTACGATTTTGAAAAAGACATTGTAGGTCTCTATGAGCAACTCGAGAAAGCGAAGGAAATTCATGAGAAAGGGAAGACCAACATGTCTGATACGATGGCTTCACTAGAGCTAAAAATAGCGGATACTAAAAATGCAATCTATTCAAATTTAAGCGGTTGGAATAAAGTCCAAATTAGCAGACACGCTGCAAGGCCCTATACTTTAGATTATATCGAAAATATTGCAACCAATTTTATTGAATTACACGGAGATCGACATATCAAAGATGATTTGGCGATGGTGGGCGGGTTTGCCTGTATTGACGGGAATCCGATTATGATTATTGGTCAGCAAAAAGGAAGAAATACCAAACAAAGACAATTGCGCAACTTTGGGATGCCAAATCCAGAAGGGTATAGAAAAGCCCTGCGCTTAATGAAACTAGCAGAAAAATTTAATATACCCATTTTGACCCTTATTGATACACCGGGTGCCTCCCCAGGCTTGGAAGCTGAAGAACGTGGACAGGGAGAAGCAATAGCTCGTAATTTATTGGAGATGAGTGTATTAAAAGTTCCTATTATTTGTATTGTAATTGGCGAAGGTGCCAGCGGTGGTGCATTGGGTATTGGTGTCGGCGACAGGGTTTTGATGATGGAATACACCTGGTACAGTGTTATTTCACCTGAGAGTTGTTCGAGTATTTTGTGGCGAACTTGGGAAATGAAAGAACGAGCTGCGGAGGCCTTGAAGTTGTCAGCCAGTGAAATGTTGGATAACAAATTGGTTGATGGAATAGTGTCAGAACCTTTGGGTGGTGCCCACCACAACCCCGAAAAAGCCTATGCATCTGTAAAAGAAGCGGTTTTGCAATGTTTGGCGGAATTGGTTCCGATGGATGTGGAGGAACGCATACAACAACGCATCAAAAAATTCTCGGGCATGGGCGTATATGTAGAAGGATAATGGTGTGTTGGCTTGACCGTAAAGTTGTTTGATTTGTTTCTATTATACTTCCGTTGATATTCATTTGATTTGGTTTTTCTCCTATACCTTCGCTTTTGTTGTCCATGCATAACAATACACCTATGAAAACCCGAATCACCGAATTATTTGGCGTTGAATACCCCATTGTTCAGGGAGGTATGATATGGTGCAGTGGATGGAAATTGGCCAGTGCAGTTTCCAATGCGGGCGGACTTGGATTGATTGGAAGCGGGAGCATGTACCCTGATGTACTAAAAACGCATATCCAACGTTGTAAGCAAGCAACAAAAAAACCCTTTGGGGTAAATATTCCTCTTATGTATCCTGAGATTGAAAAACACTTGGAGGTTGTTGTTGAAGAAGGTGTTAAAATCATTTTTACCAGTGCGGGAAACCCCTTAAAATATACTTCATGGCTCAAAGACCGGGGCATAACAGTAGTGCATGTAGTGGCAAATGTAAAATTTACCCAAAAATGTGAAGAGGCAGGTGTTGACGCCATCGTAGCCGAGGGATTTGAAGCGGGCGGTCACAATGGAAAGGAAGAAACAACCACCTTGTGTTTGTTGCCCTTACTGAAAGACCACACCAATTTGCCAATAATTGCAGCTGGAGGAATTGGCTGTGGAAGATCTATGGCTGCCGCCTTTTGCTTGGGTGCTGACGGAGTTCAGGTAGGCAGTAGGTTTGCAGCGTCAATAGAAAGCAGTGCCCACGAAGGATTCAAACAAGAAATCATTCGCGCTGGTGATGGTGCTACACAATTAACCCTGAAAGAAATTACCCCGGTACGTGTAATAAAAAATGCTTTTTTTGAACAAATTCAACAAGCCTATAGAGAGGGAGCGGATACAGAAAAATTGAAACAGTTATTGGGGCATGGGAGGGCCAAAAAGGGTATGTTTGAGGGCAAATTATCTGAAGGCGAATTAGAGATTGGACAAATTGCAGCACGTATTTCCGAAATAGAATCGGCACAACAGATTGTTTCAAGCATGGTATTGGAATGTATAGATATTTTCAAAACGATTCATTCTTTAACAAAATAAATAAGTCAGCGGTGGATACAAGCCCAGCATGGAAAGTAATTTATTGTGCCAGTAGGCAAGAAAAGAAAGTTGCGATTAGACTTGAGCAAATGGGCATTGTATATTACATGCCTTTGGTAAAAATGATGCGTCAGTGGAAAGATCGAAAAAAATGGTTGGAAATGCCACTATTTAATGCGTATATTTTTGTTCAACCTACCGAAATTCAGCGTGATCAAATATTACATTTACAGGGTGTTGTGAAGTATATTCGTTACAATGCAAGTGATGCGTTGGTTCGTGACAAGGATATTACATTGATTCGAAGTATTATCAATAAAGGGTATCAACTGAACCATTTCAATGTTGCAACTATTTTGGCTGCTGGTGATTTGGCAGAAGTTATTGAAGGTCCGTTTCAGGGCCAAGAGGTGGAGGTTTTTTATTTGGAGGGAGATTCTTTTGTGGTTGTAAATATTGAAGGAATTAACGCCAGTTATAAAGTAAATTTACCGAGGGAAGTATTAAAATTGAAGACAAAAAATAAAGACCGAGAAAAATCGCTATGGTAGGAAAAAAAATATTGTTGTTATCGCCCCATACAGATGATGGCGAATTGGGTTGTGGGGCAAGTATACGAAAATTTATTGGCCAGGGTAAAACCGTTTATTACGCAGCTTTTAGCGCCTGTGAGCAAAGTGTGTTACCTGAATTTCCCAAGGATATATTGATTCATGAAGTAAAAGAAGCCACGGCTGCTTTGGGAATTCTTCCCGACAATTTATTTTTATTTCACTACGAGGTTCGCACATTCAATTATCACCGCCAAGCTATTTTGGATGATTTGATTTCTTTGCGAGAGACATTGAAGCCCGATACCGTCTTGATGCCATGTCTGCATGATATCCACCAAGACCACAAAACAATGGCTGAGGAAGCACTTCGCGCTTTTAAGTTTGGGAATATTTTTTCGTATGAATTGCCTTGGAATAATTTAAATTTTAATACGGCTGCTTTTGAGGTGGTGAGTGAAGAGGATGCAAAGTGCAAGGCAAATGCATTGAGCAAATACAAGAGCCAAGCCCATCGTCCCTATGCAAATGAAGAATTTTTGCGCAGTCAGTTGCGCATGCGGGGAGTGCAAATTTCACGGAGATATGCCGAAGCTTTCGAGGTGGTTCGGATCATTTCGGAATAAATTTTGAGAACCAAACAAGTAAACCTACTGGGTGGGGTTCGCATTTGTTTTTTTGGCATTGAAAAAATTTACCAATGAGCGAATTCTGTTATTCGAGAATACCAGACCTTGGAGCTTTTTTACTAATTTTGCATCGCATGGAAGTTATAGAACAGGTAATGTTTGTATTTGTACTATGCATTGGCATTGCAATTTTTACCAAACGGGTACAATTTATTCGCCGCAATATTTTTCTCGGCCGCAAATTAGATTTAAGCAATAATCCGCTAGCCCGTTGGAAGCAATTGGTATTTGTGGCATTGGGACAGAGTAAAATGGTGCTGCGTCCTATTGCAGGTTTTTTTCACATACTTATTTATGCAGGCTTTGTCCTTATCAATATTGAGGTATTGGAGATTTTGATAGATGGACTTTTGGGCACCCACAGATTTTTTGAACCATATCTTGGATCCTTATACAACTGGGCAATAGGCTTTTTTGAGATTTTGGCAGCGGGGGTTATTGTGGCTTGTTTGGTTTTTTTAGGCCGTCGGTTCATAACACAGTTGCCCCGATTAAATATGCCAGAATTGAAGGGTTGGCCAACAATAGATGCGACCGTTATTTTGGTTGTTGAGATTCTGTTGATGTTGGCTTTGTTAAATATGAATGCAGTTGAGCAAGTTCTGGTCCACAAACATGTTCCGGGATTTGATGCCCATTGCAGTTTTCCAGTAAGTCAATTTTTTGTGGGCTTTTTTCAGGGACTCGAACCCTCTACATTGAAATTATTGGAGCGTTTGTTTTGGTGGTCTCATTTTGTGGGAATCATAATTTTTTTAAATTATGTCCCTTACAGCAAGCATTGGCATATTATTATGAGTTTTCCCAATGTCTACTATACCCCCTTGAAACCCAGGGGTGAATTTGCCAATTTGGAGTATGTAACGACAGAAGTTAAGTTAATGATGGACCCATCAGCGCAGCCCCCAGTGGGGTATGAACCCCCAGCGGGTTTTGGTGCGAAGGATGTTCAAGATCTTAGCTGGAAAAATCTCATGGATGCTTATTCGTGTACCGAGTGTGGAAGATGCAGCAGTGTTTGTCCTGCCACACTTACCGGAAAATTGCTCTCACCCCGTAAGGTGATGATGGATACCCGAGATCGTTTAGAAGAGATGGGTGAAGGCCTCGACCGTTCTATCAAATCTGGAGGCTCTTTATTGGAAAAATTTACGGACGGCAAAGATTTACATTCCTATATCAGTGCCGAAGAATTGTGGGCATGTACGACTTGCAATGCTTGTGTTGACGCCTGTCCAATTAATATTAATCCCTTGGACATTATTGTCCAAATGCGACAATATCAGGTCATGGAAAAAAGCGCTGCACCAGGTGGATTAAACAATATGTTTGGCAATATTGAAAATAATGGCGCACCTTGGCAGTTTAATCAGATGGACAAGGCAAATTGGACAATTAATGAATAAAATATGTTCGTATTTCGATTGTATAACTATTGATAGAAATCTCTCAATTTTTGTAGTATTTTTGAAATATGATGAATAGTCAACATTTATTGTTTTTGGGTTTGGGGTCACAAGAATGGATTTGGATTTTGGTATTGGTTTTATTGCTCTTTGGTGGCAAAAAAATTCCTGAACTTATGCGTGGTTTGGGAAAGGGTGTGCGTGAGTTTCAAGATGCAAAAAACAATCTTGGCGCAGAAGTTCGCAAGGGCATGGATGAAGAATCTAAACCAGAAGAACCAAAACAATCAGAAGAACCAAAAAAAAACAAGGATTAACCTTGGAACACTACAGTCGGATTTCAGCAATTCGAGAAAGCCTGAATTCTGGCCATATTACTTGTGTGGCATTGGTTGAATATTATCTAAAAAATATTGAGGAAAATCGTCATCTTAATGCATTTTTGGAGGTGTGGGCATTGGAATCAAAGACTCGGGCCAAATACATTGATTCTAAGGTTAAGGCGGGAACCGCTGGTCGATTGGCAGGTGTTGTTATCGCCTTAAAAGATGTGTTGGCATACAAAAACCATCGGGTTGGGGCTTCATCCAAAATATTGGAAGGATTTGAATCTTTGTATAATTCGACCGTGGTTCAACGTTTGTTGGATGAGGATGCTATTTTAATTGGTCGAACCAATTGCGACGAATTTGCCATGGGTGCTAGCAATGAAAACAGTGCATTTGGCCCTGTGTTAAACGCCGTTGATTTAACCCGGGTTCCGGGAGGTTCTTCGGGGGGAAGTGCAGTTGCTGTCCAAGCGAAAATGGCCCATGCAGCTTTGGGTAGTGACACGGGGGGGTCAATTCGTCAGCCAGCTTCGTTTACGGGAATTTTTGGATTTAAGCCCACGTATGGCTTGATTTCTAGGTGGGGATTATTGGCCTATGCATCGAGTTTTGACCAAATAGGACCGATGACACAAAGTTTGGAAGATTGTGTACTACTGACAGAAATTATGGCTGGTGCTGATGGTCAGGATGCGAGTATGTATCAACAAAAGGCCATTCCTTACACCAATCCTGTTGCGCCCAAAAAGGCAAAATTTGCTGTAATGAAACAGGGTGTTTTTGGTGAGGGAATAGACGTAGAAATTAAGGCACATATGCTTGAGTTGATTCAAAAACTGGAAGATTCGGGACACGAAATTTCTTATTTTGATTTTCCCTTACTCGATTATTTGGTTCCAACCTATTATGTTTTAACAACGGCAGAGGCTTCGAGTAATTTGTCTCGCTACAGCGGTATGTTGTATGGAAAACGCAGTGCAAATGCGAAAGATTTAGATTCTACCTATACCCTATCGCGCACTGAGGGATTTGGCGAAGAGGTGAAGCGCCGAATTATGCTGGGTACATTTGTTCTCAGTAGTGATCAGTATGATGCGTATTATAATAAAGCCCAGAAAGTTCGGCAGCTCATTCGGATTGAGACAGAAAAGATTTTGCAGAATACGGATGCAATTTTATTGCCAACTACCAGTACGCCGGCCTTTAAATTAGGTGAAAAATCGAGCGATCCAATAGCCATGTATATGGCTGATTTACTGACTGTTCAAGCCAATTTGTCGGGCAACCCATCTCTTTCAATACCTTCGGGAAAAACGCAGGCGGGTCTGCCTTTTGGTGTACAATTGATGACGGGTATTTTGGAAGAACAGAAATTATTTGACTTGTCAAAATTGTTGGAGGACACCCTGGGATGAAATTGAAAAGTACGCTCATCATACTATTGTTTTTGGTTTGCGGCCTGGCTATGGGGCAAAACGATATTCAGTTGCGTTTAAAAACATTAGAGGTTAGGGGATTGCCGTATTTTTATTGTGAAGAAATAGAAACAACAGTCAATGATTGGCTAAAAAACGAAAATGAAAGTACGTCTATTTTTTATGGTCGTTTGCAATATTATGGGGAAAAAATCGAAAGAATTCAAGAGAAATATGGACTTCCATGGTTTGTAAAATATATTCCTGCTGGAAGTTCAGGATTTGAGCCTCGTTACCGCGATGAAAGTGGTGCATCGGGCATCTGGCCTTTGTCATATACAATTGGAAAAAAATACAACCTCAAAGAAGTAGCCTCGTTTGATGAACGCCGTGATCCAGAAAAATCTACAGAGGCAGCTTGTTTGTACCTGCGTGATTTATATCATATTTACGGGGATTGGTTAAAAGTAATTACGGCTTTTCGAATCGGCCCAATTCGTTTGAATCAGGTTATTCATAAATTGGGAGGAGATTTAGAGTTTACCCATATTTATAATGAATTAGAGCCCGAGGAGTGCTTACCAGTGATACAATTTTATGCTGCATTGATGGTTCTTCACCATGCAAAGCAATATGGCATTGAGCCAATTGTTGTAAAAGAAATTGATGCCGTAGAAGTTAAATCGGTTAATACGGTTCTACCCTTTTCAATATTGACCGAAAAATTTGGCTTGAGTTTGTCGGATTTGAGAAGTTTGAATCCGGAATTTCGTGCTGATATGGTTCCGTTTTTGGGCATCCCTTGTAATGTTAAATTGCCTGCCCATATTGCATTGTTGTTCAATGAAAAAAGAGATTCAATAGCCAGCTGGATTACAATTGAGTCGGGGGTGATTCCAGGAATTGTATTGGATACATCAAGCGTCCATAATGGAGATTCTTTAGCGATGGTTGTTGTTGTAAAGTCTGATGTATCTCCCACCGATTCAGCATCTGTAACACACCCTATACCCAAATCTAATTTTGCGGTTGACAATAATAAGAAAACATGGGTGTATTACCGCATAAAATCGGGTGATGCTATTTATACGCTCAGTGATATTTTTGATTGCACGCCCAAGCAATTAACCCATTGGAATTCGCTACGGGGCAATAATTTGAGGGTAGGTTCTATGCTAAAATTTTATGTACCCCTAAAGCGAAACGGATATTATAAAAAATTAAATTCTCTTAGCATCTCCCAAAAACGCAAAATCGCTGGTTCAGATTAATGATAATTCGGTACTATTACATTCTGATGGTTTCTATTTTTTGGGTACAATTTATTGGTGCACAGAGTATTACAGAAGCTCCTAGGCCTCTTTCTATTGCATATACCCCAAAGGAAATAGTCATCGATGGTTTATTAAATGATTCTGCTTGGGTAAGCGCTTTTGTGAATTCCCCAAACCGAAAGTTCACCCAATTTTTTCCTTACGATACATCCAATGCAAATACCAATACCCGCTTTGCTTTTGCTTATAACAACAAATACCTGTATGCGATTTTCATTTGTGAAAATCGCAACCCAGAAAAACGATTTGTTGTGCAAGGACTTAAACGTGATTTTAGCGTAATAAACAATGATGCTGTGGTATTGACTCTCTCGCCATTTAAGGATGGTCAGAACGGGTTTTCATTTGGTGTTACGCCCTACAATTCTCAAAGAGAAGGTTCTGTTGAAGGCGGAGGTGGATTTGGTGTTACAACGGCTTGGGATCAAGTTTGGTTTAGCGAAACACACCAGTTTGATGGTTATTGGGTAGCAGAATTCGCCATTCCTTTGCAAAGTATTCGATTCAGTCCTGGGGTTGATGTTTGGGGCTTTAATGTGGCTCGATTGGATTTTAAAAACAATGAGGTTTCAAATTTTTCTAGGGTGCCCCGAACTTTTAATGTAAGTTCTCTCGTTTTTTGCGATTCTTTTCGTTTTAAGGATGGTAGAAATGAAAAAAAATCCCTCAATTTAGTCTTGATTCCCTACCTCAGTTCTATTGCTTCTCAGGGGTTTCAGGGTAGCCCTATTGCCTGGAAAAATAAGGTATCCAATGCACCCAAATTGGGAATTAACGCCAAATTAGCAGTTACAACTAGTTTAAATTTAGACGTTACAGCAAATCCTGATTTTGCGCAAGTGGATATAGATGAACAGCAAATAAACTTAAGCCAGTACAGTCTTTTTTTTCCTGAAAGAAGACAATTTTTCACTGAAAACAGTGACTTATTTGCCAATTTCGGATTTAGGCAAATCAGGCCTTTTTTTTCTCGAAGAATTGGGATGGGTGAGGGCGGTTCTGTGCCAATTTTGGGTGGTGTGCGCTTGTCGGGAAAGTTGGGTGATGGATTGCGCTTAGGCTTTATGAATATTACTACACAAGCAATGGAAAAAACCGATTTGTCAAAATATGTTCCTATGGTTAACTACACTGTTTTTTCTGTTCAAAAAAAGATATTGGATGCGTCTAACATTGCATTTATATGGGTGAATGATCAATGCTTAGGCCAATCAATCAAACGCTGGGATGTATCGCAGGGAAAAGAAATTATCAGCCCAGATTTTAATACAGTAGTGGGAACGGAGTGTAATTTTTTGTCTAAAACCAATCAATGGATCGGCAAGGCGCTTATTCAAAAATCAATATATCCCGGGATTTTGGCAAACAATGGTTTTGCCCACGCTACTTTTTTGCGTTACCGGGACAACAATTGGCTTGTCATGTGGAATCATGAATATGCAGCCAAAACATTTTTTGCAAGATCAGGTTTTGTTCCTAGAACCGACAATTATGACCCCAAAACGAAACAAATTGTAAAATTAGATTATTGGAGATTAGAGCCAATTTTGACCTATACTTTTTATCCCTCTGGCTCTGGGCGAATAAATAATCATTCGTTTTCAGCATACAATAGTAGTTATTACGATAGCATTTTCAGCATCACTGAGTCATTTACAAAATTGGGCTATAATGTTATTTTTCAGAAGAGTCCTGTTTTTCATTTGTCTCTTCAGCAAAATTATTATCGGCTGTTATTTCCATTTGACCCCTTGGGTAAAAAATACTTTTTTTTGCCGGGAAAATATGAATGGATATCGTTTCATTCTGGGTTTGAATCTAATTCCCGAAAGCCACTCAATGTGACTGTAGATCTTTTAATTGGCGGCTATTTTCAAGGAAAAAAAATAGAGTATAACAATTCTTTAGTATATCGCGTTCCCCGGATAGGTAGACGCCAATTGCCAAAACTGGTAATGTCTGTGAATTGGAGACATATCAATATAAATATGGTTGATAGTGTGAGTGCAAATATCAATTTAGTGGCCTTGAAGACTGAATATAGTGTAAGCACAATTCAATACATTTCGGGATTTTTGCAATACAATACACAAACAGAGAAAATGAATCTAAACATTCGGTTTCAATGGCGATATAGACCAATGAGTGATTTTTTCTTGGTATATTCTCAAAATTACGATCGGTTTATTACTGTATCGCCACAGCAAAATCAGTATCTAGCAGCCAGCAATAGAAGTGTGGCTTTAAAATGGGTGTATTGGATTCAATGAACAGTAATGTACAGTGGTTTTCGTTTATCAAGTGTACGAAGTGACTTTTTTTAGTGCCAGTATGCTAAAATCGTCATTTTCCTTTACAATCGTATTGCTGAGGTGACCCAATGCTGTAATTTCCATTTCAACTACATCATTTGCTTGGAGCCATTGCTCGGGATAGTCGGGGTTGTTGAGTTTTCCGGTTCCATTGAGTTCCAAAAAACAACCGGTTCCAACGGTTCCGCTTCCAATCACATCTCCGGGGTATATATCTGCGCCATAGGCACAGCGTTCTATTATTTCGGCAAAGGTCCAATCCATATCGCCTACATTCCCTTCACTCAGTAATTTTCTATTGACCCAGCACTTCATACTCAGATTATATGCTGTTCCGATATGACCTGCTTTGCATGGAATTTTATAGGAATCTAATTCATCGGGTGTAACTAGCCAAGGTCCGATTACAGTACTAAAATCTTTGCCTTTTGCTGGTCCTAGGTTAAGAAGCATTTCTTCCATTTGGAGGCGACGTGCACTCATGTCGTTCATAATCATATAGCCAGCAATATATTGATCGGCATCTTGTGCTTTTACGTTTCTGCCCCTTTTTCCCAAGACAACCGCTATTTCCAGTTCAAAATCCAATTTTTGGAAGTGATCGGGCATACAGGGAATATTTCCAGGCCCCATGATTGCATTGTGGTTGGTAAAATAGAAAATGGGGTATTGGTCAAATTCCGGAATCATGGGAACCCCACGGTTTCTTCGTGCGGCGGCAACGTGTTGGCGAAATGCATACCCATCTCTGCAACTTGTGGGTTGAGGGACAGGAGCCAAAAGCATAGCATCTGTGTATATCGCACACAGATTGGAATGATTTCCTTCGAGTATTTGGACCTCTACTGCTCGGGCAAGCGCACTTTGATTTTCCCAATCGTTGAGCATTTCAGCCATATTTTTGGCGATGCTTGGATTGATAGCGTGGAGGGGATAAATAGAGCCATTGACCACGATGCCGGTTTGGGTTTGGCCATTGGTTTTGTAGGTGACCAATTTCATTCAACAAAAATACGTTTAATTAGGGAGTTTCTGTGGGTAATCACATTTGGTGAATGTGGTTGAATGGATGTAATTTGTAGCATGAACTCTTTGGAAAAGGCAATAACCAAAGTGCTGGTTACAGGAAGCAATGGTTTATTGGGACAAAAGTTGACCGATTTATTTTCGGTACAACCTAACTGGGAGTTGTTGGCTACCGGGTCTGGAGTAAACAGACATCCTGCACACAAGGGATATCGTTACGAAACTTTAGACATCACGGATATTGCAGCGATGCAAGCGTTATTGGAATCAGAATTACCCGATGTTGTTATTCATACTGCAGCAATGACACAAGTGGATGATTGTGAGTTTAAACACGAAGAATGTTTGGCTTTGAACGTTACTGCCGTTGAGCATTTGGCCCAACTGAGTAAGAAAATGGGATTTCATTTGGTATATGTGAGTACAGACTTCATTTTTGATGGAATCAAGCCCATGTATACGGAGCTAGACGAGGCAAATCCATTGAGTTACTATGGATGGAGTAAGTTAGAAGGTGAAAAAAAGGTCATGGAGAATGCCAATAGTTACAGTATTATCCGAACAGTATTGGTGTATGGTTTGGTGGCTGATATGAGGAGAACCAATATTGTCTTGTGGGCATTTAATACCCTAAAGCAACAGAAACCCGCCAATGTGGTAAACGACCAATACAGGACTCCCACCTTTGCAGAGGATTTGGCTATGGGTTGTTTTTTGGTCGCGGATCAGCGAGCGCAAGGTATTTTTAATATTGCAGGTAAGGATTTTATGAGCATAATGGAATTGGTAGAGCGGGTGGCAAAATTTTACGGCTATTCCATGGATTGCATAAAAGGTGTGGATAGCAATACGCTGAATCAGCCTGCAAAACGTCCGCCCATTACCGGATT
>SXGR01081014.1_pt1 | contig 106798 bp, 98 predicted proteins | sample 3174711 | NCBI WGS metagenome assembly SXGR01 (sample SAMN11356860, study PRJNA531348) | freshwater metagenome | isolation source: freshwater sample F1-60 | place: China: Fuxian Lake, Yuxi | collected 2017-12-25 | reverse complement strand
TACGTCGGGCCCTTGAAGATCGATTTTCCCAAGTGGGGTGACATCGATGATGCCGACATGGGTTCGCACATTTAGTGCTTCCGCCGATGGATCCCCGTAATGCTCAGGACGAATCCACTGTCCGGCAATAAGAGGTACCGCACCATGCTCGACGTGCCACTGTTGTATTGGTGAGATGCGCACCGGGTCAAAAGCGCGACCTGCGAGGGCGCCGAGGCTGATCGGCGCATAGGGGGGCCGCCATATCGTGGTGCCCGTGCTTTCGAGGTCACGACCGGTGGCTTCGGCCAGTATCGCCATTGCGTTGACATTTTCGAGCTTGCCCTGCGAGGTGCCCATACCCGAGGTGGTAAAACGTTTGGCTAGTTCTGCCGAGTCGTAGCCCTCCTTAACCGCGGCCATGATGTCCTTACTCTTGACGTCCTCGGAGAAGTCAAGGAAACCGGCGGTTGGCCCATGGAAAAGGGCGGGATGCGCCTCGCGTGTCAGCGGCGGCACCGGCGTTGGTGTTGCACCGGTGGCCCGGGTTGCCGCCTCAGCACCCACGGCTCGACCATGTTTGATTAATTGGTCGATGGTGCCGTCACCTACTATTCCACCGGTGGCCATTACTGATGGCGGGATGAGTTCACTCGGGAAGAAGCGGGCTGCGACCGGATCCCAGATCGGTCGATCGCCGGCCATATTTAGGAGGCTGGTGGGAGCCGTCCAGCCGGTTGCGGTAATAAGCAGGTCGGCGGGGATCTTGGTGCCGTCCTCGCACTCAACGGCTTTTAGCCGGCCTCGACCTATTGCTCGGCGAAGTGTTACCCCGGTTCGGGCGTCGATTACCAAAGCAATTGTGACGCCGGCTGCTCGCAGGCGTTCTACGGCCTCATCGCCACTTGCATTAGCCGTAAGAATCACGGCTCTAGTGCCGGGCCGCACCGCGTGCAATTCCAAAAGCCTCATCGCTGCCGTGGAAAGCATGACTCCGGGTAGATCATTGCCCGCGAAGACGTAGGGGCGCTCGATCAGGCCGGGAGCAACCACCAAGGTACCCACCCGGGCTTTGATCAAACGCTCGTGTGACCAGACACCACTGCGCTGTACCACCGCGACCCAATTATCGTCGTAACGTCCGGTTACCACGGAATCGGTGAGCACCTCAATGTTTTGGTAGCTATTGACCTCTGCGCGAAGCGCAGCCAAGGCCGCCAGTGCCTCCGGGCCGCCGTAGCGCAGGTGGCCACCAATTTCGTATTCCTCCTCAACGAGCATTACTTTTACACCGGCTCGAGCCGCTTCAATCGCGGCGGCAATTCCGGCTGGGCCAGCACCAGCGACAAGGACATCAGGATGCGTGTATCTCTTATCGAAGTTCCCGTGCCTGCCATCGGGGGCAGGCGGACTTCCTCCTGGAGCGAATCTTGATAGAACTTTCTGGTAGGAAGGCCACAGGAACTGCGGCTTGATGAAAGTCTTGTAGTAGAACCCGGGGCCGAGGAATCGGCCGAGTAGTTGATTAACCGCCCGAACATCTAACTTAAGGGAGGGCCACGCATTTTGAGCTCGGACATCGTCACCCTCACGCAACCGTCGATGCGCCCCCCGCACATTGGGTTCATCTGCAACGGTGACGGAACAATTCGGGTCTACGTATGATGCGCTCAACACACCGCGCGGGCGGTGGTATTTGAAGCTTCGCGAAATTACTTGAACACCGGATGCCATGAGTGCCGACACGATGGTGTCACCCTCGTAACCGGTTAGCGGACGGCCATTCCAAGTGAAATTTATCGACTTGGCTCGATCTATTACTTCTCCCGGCTGACTGCTGATTCTTGAACTCACCGGGTTACTCATCTGGCACCCCCATTATTGCTGGCGCCATCAGGGCCGGGGGAGCCAGCCGGGGCCACCCATCGGATCTCATTGGTCTGGGTATTTCGTTCGGCGCACAGGAATTGGCGACACCCCGTTGTATGAAACCAATTCTCGCGTACCCAGCCAAGTGGGTTGTCCTGCTGGTAGAGGTAGCGGCGCCAGACTGCTGGGTCGTTGGTTGTGACTTCGCGCTTCCTGCCCGCCTCGCCGGCATGTCGAAACTCGGTACTGTTGCGCGGCCCGCAATAGGGGCAGTCAATGAGGATCACGAGATGCTCCAAATAACGCTACTCGAATTAGTGGCCAACTGATGCGGCACCTTTCTCGCCGACGAGACGACCATCGGCGAATCTGGCGAGGTCAAAGGCGGAGATGATTTCCGGTACCCGGCCGGTCGCAACCAACGCTGCCATCGCCTCACCAGAGACCGGACCGGCTTTGAACCCGTAGGTTCCCCAGCCGACGTCAACAAGAAATCCAGCTACGGGGGTGACTCCCATGATGGGGGAGTAATCAGGGGTCATATCGCATAGGCCCGCCCATTGACGCAGCACCTTGAGTGAGCCAATCGATGGGATCAGTTCGAGGATATGGGAGGCGACGGACTCGGTGAACTCAAGTGAGCCGCGCATTGAATAGGAGGGGTAAGGGTCAACGCTCGCGCCGAAGACCAGTTCACCACGATCAGTTTGGCTCACGTATACATGCAGTGATCCAGAAACTATTACCGAGGGCAGAAATACTTTGACCGGCTCGGTAACCGCAGCCTGCAGCGGATGGGTGATCAGAGGCATTTTCACGCCAACCATGTCTGAAATGGTGGTTGCCCATCCTGCGGTGCAATTCACGACTATGGAAGCGGAGATAGCACCTCGGTTTGTTCGTACTCCGGTAACTTTTCCGCCGGCAGTTTCGATACCGAGCACTTCGGTCTGCTGGTGAATCTGAACCCCTAGGTGATCAGCTGCCCGGGCGTACCCCCAATTGACTGCGTCGTGTCTGATGATCCCCCCCGGTGGGTGGTACAGCGCGCCAAGTATTGGATAACGAGGGCGATCTGAGACATCAAGGTATTTGACGATTCTGCCAACTTCGGCAGCATCGATTACCGAACTATTGATGCCCTGTAGTTTGTTCACTTCAGCACGCCAGTTCATGGTGCGAAGTGATGCGTCGGTGTGCGCGAGAGTTAGATGGCCACGTTGGGAAAACATAACATTGTAGTTTAGGTCGGCAGCAAGATTCTGGTAGAGCACGACCGATCGATCGTAGAAGCGAACACCTTCTGGGGTTAGGTAGTTTGATCGGATGATGGCCGTATTGCGACCCGAGCCACCTCCACCCATATATGACTTATCCAGCACCGCCACATTAGTAATCCCATGGTGGGCTGCCAGATAGTAAGCGCAGGCTAGTCCATGAACACCGGCACCGATGATGACCACATCGTAAGACTTGGCAAGGTCGTGCTGCCGAAAACTACGTGGCCAATCTGAATTGGTCACCCCCCGGCGAAAGATATCCAATGCCGAGTAACGTGCCGGCCCACGACTTCGGCGCCTACGAGCTTGTGTGCCCGCCGTTACCTTGTTTGAAGGAACAGATTCAGCGTGTGACATGTCCGTAGGCCTTCACTGAGATGAATTGGACTGGCATGGTGATTAACATTTGTGGACCGTGCGGCGCCTCCCCATCAAACTGCAGGGAGTCACCTGCCTCAAGGATGTAGGTGGACCCGCCAACTGCGTACTGCATCTCGCCACTGACCATGAATAAGAACTCGGTGCCAGCATGTTGGTAGAGAGGGAAAACCTCGGAGCGCTCCAGAAGGGTGACTAGCATCGGTTCCATAATTTGGTTAGGTCCGCGAGTGGCTCCCAGGAGTTGGTAGAGGTGGCCGGCGGCGCTGCGGGGGCTCAACTCGAACCCGCGCCCCGCTTTGACGAAGATGACGTCAACCTCCTCCTTCAACCCGCGAAAGAAAGCCGTTAGTGGCGCATCCAGGGCTTCAGCAAGTCGCACCAAGGTACTTAGGCTGGGAGTTGTTTGGCCATTTTCAATCTTTGACAGCATCCCTTTACTTATACCTGTTATTTCAGCAAGTTCGGCAAGGGACCAAGCGCGCCGGGTTCGCAACTCACGTAATTGCGCACCCAGAACTTTCTCAACTTCTTGTGCAAAGGACGGTGTCACTTCTGAACTTTCGATCGTGGGCTCGCGCATTTCGGTCATCGGCTTTATTCCTAAAAACCTTGACCGGGAATCCATGAGGTACCGGCGAGGGGCACCTTCGCCATGGCGGCCGCTTCAATGGTCAAAGCGGCTAAGTCCTCTGGCTCTAGATGGTGCACAGAGTTTTTGCCACAGGCTCGGGCCAAGGTGGTCAGTTCCATGGTCAGGGCATTTAAGTAATTGATAACTCGGCGGGAGCCGATTTCGGGGTCTAGCCGGTCGGTCAACTCTCGGGTTTGAGTGGTGACCCCGACCGGACAAGCACCCGTCTGGCATTCATGGCAAAAACCTGGGGCCGTCCCAAGGGTCAGGTAGTCGGCGGTGACGTCAATTTTTTCACCGTCTTTTTCGTAGAAGGGGGAGTTGCAGCCCAGCGCGATGAGCATGCCGACACCGAGCGATACAGCGTCAGCACCGAGGGCCAAGGCCTTGGCGATATCGGCCCCGGTTCGGATTCCGCCCGAAACAATCAACTGCACCTGCCCGGTCATTCCGGCCTCGCGAATTGCCTCAGCCGCCAGGCGTACAGCAGGCAGGGTTGGGATACCGGTGTGCTCTATGAAGACATCCTGGGTGGCACCGGTGCCACCCTGCATGCCATCAACGACGATTACATCCGCACCGGCAGCGATAGCCAATTTGACGTCATTGAAGGTCCGAGTTGCGCCGAACTTGACATAAATGGGCTTCTCCCAGTTAGTGGCCTCGCGGAGTTCACCGATCTTGATCGTCAGGTCATCAGGTCCGGTCCAGTCCGGGTGGCGAGAAGCAGAACGCTGGTCAATGCCGGCCGGGAGGGTTCTCATTGAGGCGACGCGTTCACTAACTTTCTGTCCGAGCAGCATGCCTCCACCACCAGGCTTTGCCCCCTGGCCTACCACGACCTCGATTGCATCGGCTTGTTTCAGATGCTTTGGGTTGAATCCGTAGCGCGACGGTAGGCACTGGTAGACCAACATCGCCGAGGCTCGGCGTTCCTCCTCGGTCATTCCGCCGTCACCGGTGGTCGTGGACGTACCGACGGCGGTGGCGGCGCGCCCTAACGCTTCTTTGGCATTGGCCGACAGGGAGCCAAAACTCATGCCTGCGATGGTTATTGGAATCTTGAGCTCTAACGGCTTGGAGGCGAACCTGGTACCAAGTACAGTTTTCGTCTCGCATCGCTCCCGATAGCCCTCCAAGGGATAACGTGACAAAGAGGCGGTGATGAATGTGAGGTCATCGAAACTTGGTACCTGCCTTTTGGCACCCCATCCGCGGATTTCATAGCGGCCCATGGTCGCCATCTGAGAGATGTGGGAAATCATTTGGGGCGGAAAAGTCGCACTTTCACGCAAGGCCGGGTTTATTGCATCTTCCTCAGACATCAGTAACTCTGATTCGTGAGTGCGTCGAAGTTGTATAACTGTTTTGCGGACGCGACCTTGATAACGTTTTCAGGGTTGATGTGATCAAAGCCCGCGGTAATGCACATTTCGCGAACCAGACTTACATCAGTGGCTGTCATTTCTTTGATTTGGGCATCTGCTCCCAAGGAACGAATCGTGCCTCCGACGTAAATGATGGCTTCATAGAGTGAGTCACCCAGTGAATCACCGGCATCTCCGCCGACCAGAACGGTGCCAGCCTGTGCCATGAAGGCACTCATGTGGCCGACATTGCCCCCCACCGCAAGGCTCCCGCCTTTGAGCGAAATTGCCGCTCGTGACGAAGCGTCACCCTCAATCACCACCAAACCACCGTGAGCTGAGGCCGCGGTGGATTCACTGGCGTTGCCGCGGACCCGCACCACGCCACTCATCAGGTTTTCACCGACACCCCAACCGACGCTGCCATTGACAGTAAATGAGGGACCATCGCATAGGCCCGCTAGGTAGTACCCAGCGTTGCCGTTGATATTGATGTGGATTTTGTTGGAAAGCCCGACACCGAGATTATGGGCACCGCGTACCTCGGTGATGTTAACCTCGGCGCCCGCAGATTGGGCTCGGAGTTCCCGATTTACGGCGGTCACTCCCATGGCTCGGGCGTCCAAAGTGAGTGGGGGCTTGGTCTGCACAGTCATGTGATCACACGGTCCATGTGTGGATCTCCTCGGGTTGTGGCTCGAAAATGCGAGCACCCTCAATATCAGGCAGGCTCGCCAGCGCGTGGTACTCGCTGGCCACTGCAATGTATTCTGGCCGTTCGGCAATCACCATGGGCTTGCAAGCAAATGCATCGCGTACTACCGAAAACTGGTGATCTGTGGTGACTACGAGAGTGAAAAATCCATCGAACTCCTTGAGCACATGCCGCATGGCCTCTTCAAGGTCATCCCCCTGAGTCATCCGGTAGCCGATAAATTGGGCTGCTACCTCGGTGTCATTATCGGTTACGCAGGTAACCCCAGCGTCTACGAGCGCGCGACGAATAGTTGCGTGGTTAGAAAACGATCCGTTATGTACGAGAGCCAGATCGTGTGCGGGAGAGAAGGGGTGTGCACCGTCGGTGGTGATAGCCGATTCGGTGGCCATCCGGGTGTGCCCAAGGGCTAAATAGCCACTCATCTGCGGCACCCGATAACGCTCACAGATATCCCGAGGCAGTCCGACATCTTTGATTAGGTGAATGGCTTTACCCACTCCAACAATGGTGAGTTGATGGTCGGCGGTGTCCAGCAATGCCCGGCTCACCACCTCTTCCCCTGCGCTGGTCACCAAAAAGGCGATATTGCCAATCTCCTCGATTGAGGAGGTCGCCCCGGTCGCGGTGTCGACGGCTGCCTGGACACTGGACCAGACGATTGTGGGGGCATCGCTGCGCAGGGACCAGCGCAGCGCTTGCGCTGGCACGCCACGGTCGTAAATGGCTAAACCCGCGGAATCTGGACCGCGGGCGGTCATTTCCTCCAGCATGGTCGTGAAATACCGCCCGAGATCTTGTTCCAAGCCTTGGTCGCGGACTAGCAAGCCGACAATTCCACACACCTGCGGTGCTCTCCTCTCCGCGACTCCGTGGCAACTTGTCGGTTGCACCGCCCCATTTCCAAGGTTTCCTCACGGTACTACATATATGACTTTGATTCAACCCTTGTTTATGTTTGCAATATGGAGTTTCATATATGGACTATTTGTTGCCTCCAAGAATACCCACTAACCCGAAAGTTAGTGAATGCCCGAAGGAAAGGTGCCCCATGACGAGCATTCGCGAGGAACTGCGCTCCCGTGCGGAAGAAGACGGTATTGAATTTTTCTTCGCCATGTTCGTGGATATGCACGGCAAACCGTGCGCCAAGCTCGTCCCGATGGCCAGTTTTGACCTGCTGATGGATGGTGGCGCCGGCTTCGCTGGCTTCGCCGCGGGCCCCATGGGACAGACCCCGGCGGATCCGGATTTAACGGCCGTACCTGACCCGGCTTCCTACACCCCGGTGCCTTGGGAGCCGGGTGTAGCAGTTCTCATGTGCGATATTCATGTCGACGGGGAGCCCTGGAACTTCTCACCCAGAGTGATCTTGAAAAGACAACTAGAAAAACTTGCTGCGCGCGGTCTTACTTTGATGGCGGGTTTCGAAGCCGAGTACTCACTCCTACGAAACACCGAGTCTGGGGGAATCGCAATTGCTGATGATCTCGACAATGCGGCCGCACCCTGCTACGACGTGAAAGCCTTGAGCAGGGCATTGGGGTTCCTTCAGACCACATCGCGATACATGAACCAGCTTGGTTGGGGCAACTACGCCAATGATCATGAGGACGCTAACGGCCAGTTTGAACAGAACTGGAATTACTCCGATGCTCTTACCTCGGCGGATCGATTGATCTTCTTCCGCTACATGGTTCATGTGCTTGCGCAGCGTGCAGGAAAGGTAGCGACTTTCATGCCAAAACCCTTCTCGCAGCTGACCGGTAATGGCCTTCATATTCATACGTCACTTTGGGAGGGGGATAAACCCCTTTTCGCATCGGAGGACGATCCCCGTGGTTTGGGCCTATCACCGATGGCATACCAATACATTGCGGGCATCTTGGTTCACGCGCGCGCAGCAGCTGCGATCACCTGCCCGATCGTCAATTCCTATAAGCGCATGGGTGTGGGAGCACCGAACTCCGGCGCCACTTGGGCACCTGCCTATGTTTCATATGGTGGGAACAATCGAACGCAGATGCTCCGCATCCCAGCGGGTGGCCGAGTTGAACATCGCGCCTGTGATGGGGCCGCAAATCCATATCTTGCCTTGACCGCTGTTTTGGCCTCAGGTCTCGATGGAATCGATAACGCTCTAGATCCCGGTGAGCCGAATACCGACAACCTTTACGCCTTGACCGGAGATCAGATTCAGGCAGCGAATATTGAGACGATGCCACCGACCTTGCTTCACGCCACTGAAGAACTAGCAAAGGATGCGGTGTTGCGGTCCGCATTTGGTCCTGGACGTGATGGTGGTGACTATCTGGATTATTTTGTCGAGGTGAAGCAAAGTGAATTCCGCGCCTACCATTCACTCGTTAGCGACTGGGAGATCAAGCGCTACTTGACTTTGTTCTAAGGCAGCCGCGTTCGAAAATTCGCGCCAGCAGTTTTTGAGCCAACAGGGTCTCATGCTACCTGTTGGATTGGAGTTACCGAAATGTCTCGTGCGTCAATCAAGATGTCCGACGCAGTGTCGATATCTGTTAGCCTCTTCCTGCCGGCCAAGCAGCCACCGCCTTGCATACTTGAGGCCTTGCCGTATCGCAAGGACGACATGACAGCTAGTCGGCGGCCTGAGTATGAAAGATTCTCACTGAAGTCATTGTGTGGCTTGCAGCGCAGTCATGGTGGGCCGGCAATATCGGGATGTTTGGAACTTCATACGGCGGCTTCAATTCCTTCCAACTTGCCTGCGAGCGGCCAGCGCATTTGAAGGCCATTGTGCCTATCTACGCCACCGATGAGCGATTCACTGATGATGTGAATCAGATGGGTGGTGCCCGCGAGTGGCTTGACCTCGTTGACTACTGCCACTACATGGCTCCCATGAATTTACTGCCCCCGGTACCCGAGATTTGGGGCGATACTTGGCGCGCGGAATGGCTGCGACGAGTAGCTGAGAATGAGCCTTGGCTTTTTACTTGGTTGGCGCACCCAGATGATGACTCATATTGGCGTCTCCACCGAGGACTACCTGAGTGCCATCAACCAGAAGCGACGAACGGTCTCCGATCGTGACATCAAGTGCTTCGGCGAGGACATCGCACTTTTCGAACGGTTGTGACCGCCGCTGGCCGAAAAGGATGAGGTGACGCCCACCCAACTCGCATCTGCGGGTTGAAGCAGTGACCTGCCGTTAAAACACCTCGGGTTTTTGCCTCTATCCCGTTTGCGTTTGGTAGTCCAAGTCTTCTTCTTTAAAACTACTCCAGGGTTTGCGGGCTTTGATTAATTCGTTTAGATAAAGTCCGTTGATTGTCTCGGCGAGCGCCGGGGCCTACCTAGGCGAGAGCGGTGGCTAGGACGAGACTTAAGGCGATAACGGGTCGGCGCATGAGCGCAGGATAGGTGAGGGTGGAGCTAGGTGAGAATCTTGGCAACCATGGCCCCGCTGGCTCCACTTACGCCACCACCGGGCCAAGTGCCGGCCCCACAAAGGTAAAGGTCCTTGACCGGTGACCGGTGCCGGCCCCACCCTGGTACCGGGCGCAGGAAGAAGAACTGCGACGGGTGATGACTGCCACCGAGTGAGTCACCGTTGATTAGGTTGACGTTGTAACGCTCCAGATCGGCTGGGCTCAACACGGCGCGTGCGATAACCAATTGCGCTAGTCCGGGCGCGTAGGTCTCGATCTTTCTCATTACCAAGTCCGCGTAGTCCTCAGCGACGCCATCCCAACTGGATCCATCAGCCAATTTCAGTGGCAACATGCGCACCTGCACCCAGAGCACATGTTTACCCGCGGGTGCCCGTGATGGGTCACTGACAGTTGGCTGCCCGATCACCAAAGTCGGTGATTCAGGCAGGAGACCGGCAGCCGCATCGGTATAGGTCCGGGCCATGTCGGCGAGGTAGGGGCCAATGTGGACGTAGTTGTATTCCCTAGCTTCGCGGGCTGTCCAAGGTGGTAAGTCGCTCAGGGCCAGATGAATCATCATGGTTGCGAGTCCCGATTGAAAGTTTTCGACTCGTTTGACACCCGGGTCACTCGCCACGTGGTCGGGGAGGAGGGCGGGCATGAGGCGGGGATTGACATTACTTATAACGGCCTGTCGAGCAAAAACGCTGGCGCCTGAAGCAAGTGTTACCCCGGTCGCCCTTTTGTTGTCGACGGTTATCTGCGTCACGCGCGAGTCACAGCGGACTTCGCCGCCATTGGCTTCTATCACCCCGACCAGTGCGGTCACGAGCGAAGCTGCTCCACCCTGGCCAATCACCATGCCGAAGAGTTGCCCACCGATTGTCTCGAGGAACGAAAAAAGGGCCCCGCCTGAGATATCGGGAGCAAAGTCCAGATGCATGCCCCAGGTCGCCATGAGGGCCTTGGTTTTCGGTGAGACAAAGTTTTCATCGGTAAATGATCGGGTTGATTGCAGAGCCAGTTTCGTCATCTCGTAGAGGCCAACGGTTCCCAGTGCCCGCTGGGCCTTCCACAGTGTCTTGAACGCGTCAACACTTGGCAGATCAGCGTTCAAAACTCCGATTAGAAATGGGGCCCACGCCCCGAGCTTTGCTGTGAGGGCTTCCCAGGCCGCGACGTCCGCGGGTGCGATTGCCGCCAAGTTCTTGACGGTCGCGGCGGGATCGGCTTCAACGCCGATCATGGTGCCATCGGGAAAGACCGAGCAAAATGGCTTGGTGGACGGGACCAGGTTGAACCCGCGTGCCGAAAGTTCGTCGCCGAGTTTGGCCATCACGGCCCCGCCGGCGAAGAGCCCCAAGTTCATCGCGAATAAGTCATGGTGGAACCCCGGAGCGGTGATCTGCTCGGTGCGAATAGCCCCACCGGGCGAATTATTGGATTCCAGCACTAACACCTTTTTACCCGAGACCGCCAGTAGCGCAGCCGCACTTAAGCCATTGATTCCGGAACCGATGATGACGACATCGTGGGCTGGCTGCATCGGCCGCACTCCTTTATCTTGCATTTATCTGACGACCGCCATCATTGCGCTATACGATCGAAGGCGCAAGCAATCGCGGGATACCAAGTGACAGGGACGGTAGATGGCAAACCAATTTGATGCGGTAATCATCGGCAGCGGCATCAACTCTTTGGTCTCCGGAGCGATGCTGGCCAAGCGGGGCTGGCGGGTGGCGGTACTAGAGCGCAATGAGCGCCCAGGTGGCGCGATCGCCACCCGTACTGATATTTTCCCCGGTTTCACGGTTGAGCTGCTGTCTAGTTGGCATCCACTTTTCGTGGGTGGACCGGCCTATGCGGAACTTGCAGGTGAGCTAGCCCGCTTAGGTGTTGAGTACCTGAACACCGAGGATCCAACGGGTGTGGTTTGTGCCGCGGGCTCTGCGATTTTGTCGACGAATGTCACCCGCAATGAGGAGCAATTTCGCGCACTGGGCGACCTCGATGCCTGGAATGCCGTGATGAGTGATTTTGGCGGCCGGGCGGAATTGGCCTTCGGCCTTCTGGGTACTGATTTTTGGCGTCCCAGTGCCGCCAAATTCGGGTGGCAGGCTTGGCGGAAACTCGGCCGTCGCGGGCTACTGGCCAGTGGGGCCGAACTACTCGAACCTGCGGCACCTTGGGTTGATAGGTCTTTCACCTCACCGGTTACCAAGGCGTTGCTGGCACCTTGGGCTCTCCATAACGGGCTGGGGCCCGATGATGCAGCAAGTGCGTTTATCACCAAAGTAATTGCCGCCGCGATTTCGATGGGGGGAATGCCGATCCCGGTTGGTGGCGGCGTGAAACTCGTCGAAGCTCTCTGCGCGCTAATAACCGAAGCGGGTGGTGAGGTAATAACGAACGCGGAAGCTGTGCGAATTGAGGTATCCGGGGGCCGGGCGAAAAGTGTTAAGACCGCGGCTGGGGCTACATATGACGCCCGCAGAGCGATCCTCGCCTCGGTCACGCCACAGGACCTGTATCTAAAGTTATTGGACTCCGCGCAGGTGCCACCAGGTTTTTCCGCTGCGGCGGCGAGTTTTAGGTATGGCCGGGCCGCGATGCAAATTCACCTGGCCCTCACTGAGCCCCCGAATTGGACCACGCCGAAGATGGCGAAAGTGGCCTTGGTGCACGTACTGGACTCGATGGACTCCCTTTCTGAGTCAGTGAATGCCGCCAACCGCGGCTTCTTGCCAAAGCGCCCAACGATTGTGGTGGGGCAACCGGGCGTGATCGACCCGTCAAGGGTCCCGGCAGGTGCCGGGTTGCTGTGGCTGCAACTACAGGAAGTCCCGCGTGAAATCCGGGGTGACATGGCCGGCGAAATCGACCACATCGGGGGCTGGACCCCGCAGGTGCGCGACAGGTACGCCAACCGGATCATCAGCCAACTCAAGCCCCACATTGCAAATATCGATACGCATGTGGCCGGAACTAAAGTCCTCGGGCCCGCCGACCTGGAGGGATTGAACGCGAACCTAGTGGGGGGCGATCCGTATGCCGGGGACTGTCGGGTTGATCAGTATGCGATGTGGCGGCCGCTCAGGTTGGCAACCGGCCACAAAGCCGGGGTCAATGGATTGTGGCATATTGGGGCGTCGACCCACCCCGGCCCGGGCCTAGGTGGTGGCTCTGGGTACTTGGTGGCAAAAAGGTTGCTCGACTAACGCCAATGGGAGAACCGCGTGACTGATAAGCGAAAGGAAACCTAGCGATGGCGGAACGCTCATTTGCCAATGAGGTTCAGGAGTTACGGCTAGGGGCCGGAGCTGAGTTTCGCGGTGAAGGGATTCTCGCTGTAACCAAGGGGCTCTTGCAATCCGGTGTCGCTTATGTCGGCGGCTACCAGGGCGCACCGATTTCACATCTCATGGATGTCTTGGGTGACGCCAGTGAAATCCTCGCCGAGCTTGACGTGTATTTCGAGAACAGTGCCTCCGAAGCCACCGCGGCTGCGATGTTGGCTGCGTCTGTTCATTACCCCTTGCGCGGTGCCGTTACCTTCAAATCCACCGTCGGTACGAATGTCGCCTCGGACGCACTTGCCAACCTTGCATCGGGCGGAGTTCTTGGGGGCGCACTCATAATTGTCGGTGAGGATTACGGTGAAGGCTCGAGCATCATGCAAGAACGCTCCCATGCATTTGCCATGAAGTCGCAAATGTGGCTTTTGGATCCGCGCCCGAATCTGACCGCAATTGTTGATTTCGTCGAAAAAGGCTTCGAACTATCAGAAGCAAGCAGCACGCCGGTGATGCTGGAATTACGCCTGCGGTCCTGCCATCTGCATGGTTCATTCATCGCGAAAGACAATAAGCGCCCGTCCTTCACCTTGCGGGAGGCGATTGAGAACCCGCAGCGCGACAGTAGTCGCGTGGTGCTGCCACCAGCCAGTTTTGTCCATGAGCAGGAAAAAATCAAAGATCGTTGGCCCGCGGCAGTGCGGTTCATCCAAGAGAATGAATTGAATGAGTTCATCGCCGAAAAACAAGAGAAAGTCGGCATCATTCTCCAGGGTGGTTTATTCAACACCGTTAACCGTGCCCTTGAGTTGCTCGGCTTGTCGGACCCGTACGGGAATAGCGAGATTCCGCTGTATGTTCTTAATGTCACCTATCCGATCATCGATCAAGAGGTCCTTCGCTTTTGCGATGGCAAGGACGCGGTGCTCCTAATTGAAGAGGGACAACCTGACTACATTGAGCAAAATCTGAACACGGTCTTGCGTAGGGCCGGTGACCTCACGTTGCTGCACGGCAAGGATCTACTTCCGGTCGCGGGCGAGTACACGCCGGCGGCGGTAACCAAAGGCATCAATGCCTTCCTGCAGAGGTATCTGCCCACCCGGGTGAATCCGGGTAATTTGCCGACCGTTGTCCTTGAGGACAGCGACCCACGAAGCCCATTTGCGCCGCGAATCTCACCTGAACTTGTCCAGGGCCGGCCGCCGGGCTTTTGCACCGGCTGCCCCGAGCGACCAATTTTTGCGGCACTAAAACTGGCCGAGCGCGAACTTGGTCCGCACATCGTAAGTGCCGATATTGGCTGTCACCTGTTCTCCATCAACGCACCATTTAATGTCGGTGCTACCACCATGGGCTACGGCCTGGGCTCCGCCAGCGGATCCGCATTCAATGCAAAAGATGCCGACAAGCGAACTATTGCGTTTATGGGCGATGGCGGGTTTTGGCATAACGGCCTCACCAGCGGAGTTGGTAATGCTGTCTTCAATGAAAACGATCAACTCCTTGTCGTGGTGGATAACGCCTACAGCGCGGCCACCGGGGGCCAGGATTTGCTGTCATCTCGGGCCGAGACCCCAAGTCGTTCGACCAATCACCCCATCGAACGGGCAGTGCGCGGCATTGGCGTCAAGTGGGCGCGCACGATGACCGACACTTTCAAAGTGGCCGAAATGCGTGACCTCTTCAAGGAAGCCTTAACGACGCAAGAAAAAGGGCCCAAAGTAATTGTCGCCCAAAGTGAGTGCACCCTGAATCGTGAACGCCGCGAGAAACCAGCTCGCGCGAAGAAGATAAAGGACGGCAAACGAGTAGTTCGCGAACTGTATGGGGTGGATCCGGAAACCTGCACCGGTGATCATTCCTGTATTCGAATCTCGGGGTGTCCGTCGCTAACCATCGGCCCGAACCCGGATCCGCTTCGCCAGGACCCAATCGCGGTGGTGCTGGAAACCTGTGTGGGCTGTGGCCTCTGTGGTGAGAACGCGCACGCGGCCGCCCTCTGCCCGTCCTTCTACCGCACCGAAGTGATCTACAATCCAAGTTGGTGGGACAAGTCCAAACTCTGGGTCCGTCACCGTTACATCGGCTGGTTGCAAAAGGGTATTGAAAAGCAGCGACTTGGAATTGATGCAGTATGACAAGTGTTGACCTCAAGGCCAGTACGCCAGTGCCAGGGGTTACCCGGCCAATCACGATGGCGATCTTGGCAATGGGCGGGGAGGGTGGTGGAGTACTCGCCGACTGGGTTGTCGCGGTGGCCGAGCGCAATGGTTATTTCGCCCAGAACACTTCGGTGGCCGGGGTCGCACAACGCACGGGCACAACGGTTTATTACGTAGAAATACTGCGCAAGATTAGCGATGATCCAAACCAGCCAGAGCCAATTCTCAGCACGATGCCGACACCTGGTGAAGTCGATATCGCCGTGGCCTCTGAGCTAATGGAGTCGGGCAGAGCGATCCAAAGAGGTTTTTGCACACCTGATCGCACGACGTTGATTGCTTCGACCAACCGGGTTTATTCAATGCCGGAGCGCACCGCTATGGGTGACGGCCGCATTGAGTCACAGGGGCTCATCGACGCAGCGAAGCTGTCTGCTAAGCGGTTCATCCGGGCTGACTTCAATAAATTGGCCCTGGACAACGGCAGTGTGATCAGTGCCTGCTTGTTTGGAGCCATTGCGGCAGCTCGGGTAATGCCGTTTTCTCGTGAACAATGCGAGGAGGTCATTCGAGCCGGGGGGAAGGGCATTGAGGCCAGCTTGGCCGCCTTTGACGCCGGGTTCAAGGCTGCGTTGGCGGCGGAGCGACCGGTGGTTGAAGTAACCATTGGGGCACGGCCTCCGGAAACCGAAGACCCCGGCCCGGACCCTGTGAAAGTAGAGCGCGCCATCAAGGATCCGAGTTCACTTGTTGGTCCGAAACTGACCGATTGTGCGCTGCGAATCAGATCTGCGTTTCCGGAGCAAGCGCGCTACGTGCTGGTTGAGGGTATTAAGCGAACCGCGGAATATCAAGACGGGGAGTACGCCGAGCAGTTGCTCGACCGGGTGGCACGAATCGCGATTGTCGATTCAACGCAAGACTTCAAGTTGACCGTTGAGGCCGCCCGTTACACGGCGCTTTGGATGACGTACGAGGACACCATCCGCGTGGCCTTCCATAAGACTCGCAAAGTACGTTTTGACAGGGTTCGAGCGGAATCTCGGGCCACGGAAGTTGAAATGGTTCAAGTCCGTGAGTTCCTTCATCCGCAGATTGAAGAGATAACCGACACCCTGCCGACGAAACTTGGGCGATTGCTCCTGGGCTCGAAACTCTTCCAGTGGCTGGTTTTCAAGATCACCCATAAAGGGATAAAGATTCAAACGTCCTCGGTCTGGGGATTCACCGTCTTGTATGTGCTGGCAAGGCTTAGGCCACTGCGCCGCCGATCACTTCGCTTTGGGATCGAGCAAAGTCGCATCGACCACTGGCTGGGACGGGTAGCTGACCTGGCCGTGACGAACCCCGAATTGGCCTACCAGGTGTGTTTGTGCCAACAACTGATCAAGGGGTACGGAGATACCCATGCCAATGGTATGCGCAATTTCGAAGCAATAATGGACTACCTGCCAATAGCAATTAAGGCTAGTGACCCGGCTTCGATAATCAAGGAACTTCGAAGTGCAGCACTAGCAGATGAGTCCGGCAGAGCGCTGACCCGTGCACTCGAGCGAAACAAGTAATCAGCGCTCCCCGGTCGCACGCAACAGGCGGTGGCAAAAACCCCTACTCCTGCACCAGCGCAAGGACCCGGCACGGACTTCCCGAGCCCTTGACGATGGGCAGCGGTGCAACTACGACTACTGCGCCCTTGATCGGCAACTTGTCTAGGTTGCGCAATTGCGTGACACCGCACTTGTTGGCACCCATGAACATGTTGTGGCAGGGGAAGGGTGGGTCAAAACCCATCGCACCACCAGCGTCGGTGCCAACAGTTTCGACTCCCCAGCCAAGGATTTGAGTTTCGGAAAGATACTTAGCAGCTTCGGGTGCCACCCCCGGGGTATGCGGTCCATTTTCGTCCGCGTTGGCAAACGCAACGGGATCATCACCGAACTTTGACCAACCGGTGCGAAAAAGCACCCATGAATGCGCAGGGATATCGCCGTTCTCGGCCTCCCAGGCCTTAACGTCAGCCAGGGTTAGGCAGTAGTCCGGGTTCGCTGCAACCTCAGCGGTTTTATCAATGACGACCGCGGGCCCGATGAGGCGCTGCGGTGGGACCTGGCTCACGTCATCTTTGTCCTGGCCTGTTACCCAGTGAATTGGCGCATCAAGATGGGTTCCGGTGTGCTCACCGGTGTGGATATTGTTCCAGTACCACGCAGGTCCGCGATCGTCGTATCGACTTATCTCCTCGAGCTGGAAGATTGCAGTCTGGCCGAAGTCCGCCGGCAAGGCGAGAACTGGCGTACCGGAATGCAATGGTGAAGTTAAGTCAATCACCTCGACGGAACCCGTCGCGATAGCGGTGCCCAATGAGTTGAGATCAGTCATAGCGGTAATCCTTCCAATTTAGGTGTTAGGGCTTGATGTTCATGTTGGCGTCCGTGCGTTGGACGTGCGAATCGTGGGCGGCGGCTGATTTGCGATTTAGGAACGGCAAATTGAATTCCTTTCCGCCGGTGACGCCTTTGGGCCGCCAAATCAGAATAACAACAAGAGCGGCGGCAATTACCAAACCCCTAGCCCCGTTCGGCAAGGTGACTTCAACGGAGCCAAAGGTGACCCCGCCTTCGAGCACTAAAAGCACCTGACCAATCGCGGTAACTAAAATGGTCCCGACTACGGCACCCCACAGGCTTGATGCGCCGCCGATGATAAGCATTGCGAGGGTCGTGAACGTGAAGCCGAGATAAAAGTCGCGGGCGGTCACGGCACCGGCATGGTGTGCATACATTGCGCCGCTAAGCGCTGCGATGCCGCCTGACACGGTGAAGAACAGCACCCGAAGGTGCCACACACTTGCCCCGAGTGCACGTGCGGCTAGAGCATCTTCTCGAGTAGCTCTTAGGAGTCGACCACGCCGGGAAATCCCGAAAAAGTAGACGACGATAATCACGATCACCGTCAACACGATGGATTCGTCAACGAATGCGAACTTTGGAACTTGCGGCATCACCTGTGGTCCAGGGCCGATCAGTTTCCAGTTGAAAAAGACGTTATCTGCAACCATTAGGAGAGCAAATGTGGCGATCCCGGCCGCGAGCCCGCTCAGACGCATCAAGAGCAATCCGGTGACGAAGGCAAAGAGGGCGCCGACTAAGACGGCGATCACCAGGCTTGGCCAGATCCCCATGTTCACGGCTTTCAGTGGCTCCCAGAGTCCGTCCAGAACGTTCTCTTTGATTTTTACCGGTGCGGTGAGGAGTCCTGAAGCGAACCCACCAACCATGGCAAACGCAGCTTGCCCAAATGACAGCACCCCACTGTTGCCGATGAAAACCTGCAGACTCAGCACCATCACCAGTAATGCCAAGGCGCCCTCGGTGAGATAGCTAAAAGATGCCGAAACCCCGCTGGTTAGGTACGACACTGCGATGACCACGACTATCGGGCCTAAGAGTTGCTGCCAATGGAAGCGGGTGACTCCAATTAGTTGCCGTGAAGGTAATAGGCCATTGGACATCAGGCACGCTCCTTGAATGCCTTATTGGAAATCAGCCCACTGGGCCTGATGAGCAGCACGATGATTACCAGAATAAAAAGCCAGGTATAGGAATAAACCCGATAGTTACCCAAGAATGAATTCAATAAACTGATCGTCGCGCCGACAGCAAACCCACCTAGAGCCGCCCCCTGCAAACTACCGAGGCCGCCAATCACCGTCCCGACCAAAGCCAAGATCGTGATGTTCACCCCGAAGAGCGGGTCAACTGAGCCTCGTTGGGTGACCAACACGAATGCGACCGCTGCTGCCAAAACCCCACTGAAAACAAATGCGGTACCAATAACGTAGTTCGACCGAACACCTAAAAGCCGAGCTGTCTGAAAATCACTCGATGCGGCGCGGATCTGTAATCCCAATGTCGTGTTTTCGACCAAGAAGCGCATGCCCGCTAACAGAGCTAATGCGAGAATTATCGTGAGGATGCTGCCGCGCGTGATCGTAGTATCGCCAAATTCAATTACCCCTGACATCCACGGGGCGATCTGGCCCGATATCGGGAGTGCGCCGAAGATAATTTCGTAGGACCTCTGGAGGAAGATACTCACGCCGAATGATGCGATCAGTAGCACTGATGGTCCGGCCAACCGGAGTCTCTTGAAAACACTTAACTCCATTAGGAGTGCGAGCGCTGCGGTTCCTGCAACGGCAATGATGATGCTGAGTGGCAGTCCGAGATCAATGGTGATGATCATCAGGTAGGCACCGATTGCGATGAGCTCACCGTGGGCAAAGTTCACCAGGCGCATAACCCCGAACACCAAGCCAATGCCAAGTGCGGCCAACCCGTACAGGCCGCCATAGCTGAGTGCGTCGAGAATGGTCTGAATCATTCGCGGTCCTCGCCGGTGCCAAAGTACGCGGCTGCCAACTTTGTCTCGTCCCGGGCGTCCTCTCGAGTAAGGGTTGCCCGCACGTGACCCTCACGCATCACCAGCGTGCGAGACGCAACGCTCATGATTAGGTGTGCACGTTGCTCAACAACGATAATTGCGGTTCCAAGTTCTTGGATCTTGTTCAGCACCCCAAAGACATCTTGGATTACCGTCGGGGACAGGCCCAGGCTCGGTTCGTCCAACATCAGAAGTTTAGGCTCGGAGACAAGTGCCCGGGCGATGGCAAGCTGCTGCTGCTGCCCGCCGCTGAGTAACCCGGCCTGGTGGCCCCGGTGGCTGGCGAGAACGGGAAATAACTCGGTGACTTCCGCGATCGCCTTCGCGGACCCGGATTTATCCCGCCGACCGGTTAGCCCCAAGCGCAGGTTCTCGGTTACGGTCAGGTCGGTGAAGATCGCTCTACCCTCCGGGACAAGGGCGAGGCCCAGACGCACGATGTCCTCGGGTTTCCTTCCTCGAATGGAAGTACCTTGAAATTCAATAGATCCGCTTGATGGTCTTACCGATCCGGCCAACGCACCCAAGAATGTGGACTTACCGGCCCCATTTGGACCAACGATGCCCACGAGTTCACCGGGTTCGACCTCGATATGCCCATTGAACAGGACTTGAACTTTTCCGTATCCGGCTTGGAGACCGCGAACGCTAAGAAGACTCATGCGATGCCGCCAGGTAATCCCATGGTGGCATCACCCAAGTAGGCAGATAGCACGGCCTCGTCGGCCAAAGCGTCCTCGGGCGGACCTTCGAAAAGTAGCTCACCAGAAGCTAGGACAAATACTCTTGAGCAGGCATCTGCTACCAGGCCGACATTGTGTTCGATTAGCAGCATGCCGCAGCCAGACTCACGCTGGATACTTTCAAGTGCCGCAAGCAGGGCTGGGGTCTCGTGGTTATTCAGGCCAGCGGCGGGTTCGTCCATGATGAGGTACTCGGGGTTGGCCGTGAGCGCTCGGGCGAGTCCGACTAGGCGTGATAGTCCGTGGGACAGACCGGTAGCCGGCTGCATCATTACCGCTGTGAGTCCGAGCATTTCAAGTGCATCGAGGGCCCGCCGATTTGCGACTTTGATCGACGCGCCAGCTCCGATGGCACCAAGCACCACGTTTTCAGTTACCGAGAGCTCGGGGAATAACCTTCCCGACTGAAAGGTTCGAGCCAGACCGGCCTTGGTCCTGGCTTCCGGTGGCAAACTGTCAATGCATCCTCCATCAATTGAAACCGTCCCAGAGTTTTGGGTTTCATAGCCGGCCATGATGTTGAGCAGGGTGGTTTTGCCAGCGCCATTGGGGCCAAGGAGGCCAACGATTTCACCTTTGCGCACGGTTACCGTGACATCTTCAAGGACCCGGATCGCGCCGAAGGACTTCACAATCGACACAGCCTCAAGCATCTGTGTCACGGCTATCTCCTGAAAGTGCGAGTGTTCTGGGTGGTGATCACAGAAAGGACTTTACCTAGATAAGCGGCAGGCTGTGGAGATAGAAGTGATATCTCCACAGCCTGCCGTTACCGACTAGTTGAGGATGGGCTGTTCTGCGGCCCGATACTCGATAAACGCGTGCTTACCCTTTTGTACTTCCATGACCGCCATCGGACGAGTCACGTTTACGTGCAACTCGGGCGAGAAGCTAGTCGGTCCAGCTGTCAGATCAACTGCGTTAAATGCCTCCAACGCAGCAGCCAGGGCGGCCCCATCGGTGGAACCAGCCTGCTCGGCAGCGAGCTTGAAGGCCTCGATGCTTGATGCGCCGGTGACCAAGCCGCTGGTTGCTGCATCACTGCCCGTGAGCTCCTTGTAGGCAGCGAGTAGTGCAGCGACCTTGGGGTTGGGGTCATCGCCGAAGACAGATGCGTAGGTGACGAAGTAGAACTCCGAGAGATCCGGAACCGCTCCGAGCCAGAACGCACCATCCATGCCGAAGCCCGAGATGACAGGCGTTTCGACGCCGCCGGCGCGTAGTGCAGCAGCGGCTTCAGCGCCACCGCCTGGGTACGAGCACAAGGCAACAACGTCTGGCTTGGAATCCTTGATTTCCTTCACCTGTGCGGTGACCGGAGATGCAAGTGTGCCTTCTGGTGTTTGGCTGAACTCAGGGGCGGCAACGACCTTGCCACCGAGTTGGGTCCAACGCTCTTCGAACACCTTGCACTGATTTTGGGTGTACTTGATTGACATGTCCTTGAACAGGGCAGCGTTGGGACCGAATTTCTCGAATGCATATTCGGCCATGATTGCTGCTTCGCCAGGAACAGCCGAACCAAGGGAGAACCCGAGGGTCAAACCAGCATCAGGTCCCATGATCGTGTCACCCACGCATGGGGCAATAACGAGGACACCTGCATCCTGAGCAACCTGTGAGGCTTTGGCATTTATGTCATAGTCGCAGGTAACCAAGAGCATCTTTGCGCCTTGGGAAATCAGGTCGGTAGCGATTTGCGCGCCCTTATCAGGGTTGGTTTCGCCATCAACTGCGACGAGTTCCAACTGGCAGCCGAGCACGCCACCTTCAGCATTAGCCTTGTCTATAGCAATACGTGCGGTGTCCAAAGCGGGCACATCAAATGGTGACATGAAGCCGGTCTGTGCCATTGCCGAACCGATGATGATTGGTTCGGTGCACTCAGCCGCCGCGGCTGGGGCCGCTTCAGATGGGGCAGCTTCGGCCGGCGCCGCTTCGGCCGGCGCCGCCGCCTCGGTTGCGGCGGGTGCCTCCGAAGAGGTTGAGGTGGAGGCGCAGCCCGCGAGCACGAGGCTCAGGCTTGCCGCTACCGCCAGGATGCCAGCGGTCTTAGTTCTCTTCATTTGCTCTCCTTTGATTCCAAGGGAAATTCACTGTCAGGTGCTAACGAGCAAGTTCCAACTATGCCGGAATTCTGCCGTGCGTTAATAAAGCGCTATAAAATGTGTTCATAGTGTTACCTAATCCCAGTGCTTTTGTGGGTGAAATTCACAATTTTCCGGAAAAATGCCGGCTGGACGCAAACTGGATCAGTCACGGCGCTATTTGGATAGGCCGGCGGGCCCTTGAGGTCCAATTTAAAACTAGGCTCAGCGCACCAACCAGATCAGGAGAACGCCATGGTTAAGCCACTGCTTGACGGTAAAGATTTCAAGTTAGGCCTCTTCTCGGCCAACTGTTCCGGGGGTATGGCCGTCTCGAAGGCTCCTGATCGCTGGAGCGCGAGTTGGGATGACAATCTGCGGTTAGCCAAGATTGCCGACGAAGTCGGGATTGATTTCCTGCTGCCGATCGCCCGCTGGATCGGCTACGGCGGTGAGACTAACTTTCACGGCTCGGTGTTGGACCCAACGGTTTGGGCCGCCAGCATTCTTGCCAACACCAAGCGGCTATCAGTTTTTGCAACGATTCACACCGCCTACAACCACCCAATCGTTGTCGCAAAGCAAATGGCGACAGTTGACCAAGTGGGCAAGGGTCGAGCGGGCCTAAATGTCGTGGCGGGTTGGAATAAACCCGAGTATGACACGTTTGGAATAGAACTACCGCAGGATCACGATGATCGATACGCCTACGCGCAGGAGTGGTTTGACATCGTCGAGAAGATTTGGACGACCGAGGGCATCTTCGACTGGGACGGCAAGTTCTTCCAGTTGGAACATGTTGAAGGCTTGCCCAAGCCCTTTGACGGAATGATTCCGATTCTCAATGCCGGATCATCCGCGCAGGGTCGGGAGTTTGCCGCCCGCAATGCCAATTTCGTTTTCACAATTGTTGGTGGGCCGGACGATGGCGCTGAAGTCGTGAAAACTGTGACCACGCAGGCCAAAGACGAATACCACCGTGATGCGGGAGTGTTCACCCTTGGATATTGCGTCGTACGCCCTACGGAAGAAGAGGCCAAGGATTTCCTGCACTACTACGCGGAGGAAAACGCGGACTGGGGTGCGGTAGACAACCTGATGACCCTTCAAGGCATGCATGCTCAGTCATTCACCCCGGAGATGTTGTCCATGTTCCGGGAGCGATTTGCTGGCGGACATGGGTCCTGCCCAATCATTGGCTCCCCTGACCAGGTGGCTGATGAGATCGAGAGGTTCTCGAAAGCCGGATTTGGCGGGATGACACTGTCCTTCTTCGATTACGCCGGGGAATTGCCGTATTTTGCCGAAGAGGTAATCCCGCGACTCGAAGCCAAGGGTGTTCGACTGCCGAGGTAAGGCGATTGCGGCAAAACCGCTAAATTGAAGCCCTTCTTCGCTGCCAGTGCCTAGTGTGTCGTCAAAATCCTCAGGGTGCGGCGGGGAGGTCTTCGGTGGTGTTATCCGGCAGTACGAAATCACCCGCTCAACCAACGCCTCCGAATTTTTACTTGACAAGCACCAGTACTCAAGTCCTCTGTGACGAAGTAGCCGAACGAACAACTCCCCACGTGGTCCTGACCAAGGAAGCCTCGTTAAGGGGCAAGGTTGCAATGATCAAGATGCCTTCCTCGCGTTTCGTATTCGTCCGATACGGCGGTGACGTCATCGTTGAGGCGCCGCCAACAGGTGATCGGGTGATCGCCACGATTCCATTAGGACCTGTGGGGTCAGCCACGACTATCACGCCAAACCGTCATACCTAACTTGAGGCTTCTTGCTTTCATTCACCAATAACACTGTCATGCATCCTGACCCATTGAAAGATGCATTCGTAATTGCAAGCGACCCAGAAAACTTGCAAAGGCAACGTAAAAGGTGTGGGGTGACGGCGTCAAATCAACAACTAACTACGGCAATGTTTCCAAAAGCGGTACGCAGTATCTAATGCACACCTGCCGCAGTTTGTGGGGGAATATGCATCAACCATGCCCCCGAAAAAACCAATTCAAGTAGCTCATAAGTTCTTGGACGTCATGCAAGACAGCCTCCTCAACGCTTTGATCTTGGCGACCGAAGATCTGGCAGCGACTGAACCCAGTGAGTCACTGACCGTCGCGGATCAGTGCATGGTTGCCACCCTCACCTACAGAGTCGGATTTACGCATCTTAATCGAACTGCTCAACTTTATCGAGCAAAATACGGCGAAAGCCCTGCCCAAACACTGAAGGGAAACATGCTTGGCTTGAAGGCCAAGTATCGCGATAAGCTATTATTCCGCTACCGGGAACGTCGCAAGCCTTGCACATAACCTTTCGGAAGGTGCGGAGAGCCTAGGTGTCGAAACCAAGGTATTGCGTGTCCACGAGCCTGCACCTGCGGACGCAATCACGAGTAATGCGGCTTGGCAGAAATTTGTTGATACCGCCTCCGATGAATTTGCGAGCTTGACCGATCTGGAGTGGGCAGATGGCATCGCCCTAGGCTCACCCACCAGATTTGGCGGACCAGCAAGCCGGCTCAAAGCCTTCTTGGACACCACCGGGGGGCTGTGGGCGCAAGGAGCCTTAGCCAATTAAGTTGCGACGCCTTTTACCAGCGTATCGACCCAGCATGGTGGCCTCGAGTCCACCATCCTTGCAATTAATAATCATTTCTTTCATTGGGGAACTTTGATCATGCCGCTCGGATATCCCAATGACCATGTTCGCAAGGTCAGCGAAAACCCTTATGGCGCCTCTCGCTTTGCGTCGAGCCGCAATACTTCCGATACATCGCACATTCAGGCGGTATTTTCCCAAGGTGTGCGGCTCGCTCAGGTAGCAGCAGCCTGTAGGCCGAACAATGAGCCCTCTGCCCTGGCAATGTCGTCGAAGATTGCGTAGGCGGCGGCGAGGAAGAGCATCGCGAAAAAGCTAGGGATGACAAAAAGTGAGCCGGCGATAACCCCGCTACGAGTGCCGTGCATCAGCCAGCCCAGATAGGTGGCCAGTTGCTGGGCCTCGGGGCCCGGCAAGATCATGCAGAAGTTCAGGGCATGCAAGAACCGCTGCTGGCTGAACCACCGGCATCGCTCGACAAGCTCTCGGTGCATGACGACTATCTGACCGGCGGGTCCGCCAACTGTTGAGTCCGATGTAGGCCCACACTCTGGTTGCCGTCCGCATTGATATGCCATGCCAAAATGAGAACCCATCGCCACTCGGTGCGGCCGCCATAAAGGAAAGGTAGCTCACCACCGATTCGCTGGTTTCCATATTTTTGACCCGAAGCCGCTTGGCCGACATTGGGTAGGTTAGGGTGCGGGTATGCGCAAACAACTGGTCGTCTTAGTGCTGGGGCTTTGTCTCACGGCTCCGCTGGCCCCGGCAGCCCAGGCCGCAGCGCAGCCGATGGCGCCCGCTGCCCCCCCCGCTGGCGCACCAGGTTCAACAACGCGCGCGGTGGCCAGCGCTACGACGGCGGCCACCGGCACCCCGGCCGCGATCTTGGCGACGATTCCCGCGGTTTCACCACTACGTGTCGGCTTCAAGCCGGGGCTGTTTCCGTCCTTGACCGCCAAGACCAAGGACAAGCGCGGGTGCACCCTGCGCAACCAGATGCTCATCAAACTTGCCACGAAGAAGCCGCGGGTCGGGGCTGGGTGCAAACTCAGCGGCGGTACATGGTCACTTGATTTCGGGGCGAGTACCACCAATCAAGCGGCTAAGGTCAAACTCGGGAAGATACTGCCCGACCTTTATGTGTACGGGCAGGGCGCCTACCTTTGGACGCCGGCTCAGCGCGCGGCATACACGACCTCGGTGGTCACCGTCGGAACAAGCAAGAAGGCGAGATCGAAGCCCGCCACAATTGGTGCAACACAAGACCACTTCCGTCGGATGATCTCATACATTCAATTGTTGTCGCGCCTCGGCTTGATCGCGAATAGGAAAATCAATCAGGTTGTTGCAAACCCTGACCTGAACACCGTCGAACTTGCGGCCCTGAAGCGCAAGTACCCGACCTTCTTCGAGTCGTGGACGGTTGCCACCTTATTGAATGCCAAATCGTGGGGGCTGAGTTTGTCGCCAGCGGTATTCGCTAACTTTCAAGTCACGATTTCGTCCTGCGCGAGCGAGCCATCACCGGTGCAGGCAATCTGTTCGAATAGCTACTCCGTCCCGAATGAAGCAGCCCAATATGACGTGGTCGCTGTTCCGCAAATTGCATCTGAAGTTGCAGTGGCCAGCCCAATGATCCTAACTTCATACAGCGCGCCAACTAGTCCGGCCGTGGGTCGTGATTTATTCGGTATCCACGCACCAGCCGATTGGTTCAGCGATGTTGCCAGCGGCACCGAAGGGCCAACCGATCCGGCCACCATCCCGAGTGTGCCCGTTGGCTATGTGCGCCTGTGGGATACCGAAACCAAGTGGCGAGATCTTGAGCCCACCAAGGGCACTTTCGTCTGGCGCAAACTTCAAAAGCAGATCGAGACGGCGCAGGTATTGAACGCCAAAGTGATGATGGTGCTTGGCGGTACCCCGGCCTGGGCCGGCAGCGGGGGTGTCACCGACAACCCGACGAACATCGCTGACTGGCGCAGTTACGTGCGCGAAGTCTCGTGCAGGTACGGGCCTTCGATCACCGCTTATGAAGTATGGAACGAGGCGAATCTACCCACGTTCTATGGCGGTACCCCGGCACAGATGGCCGATCTCACCCTTGCCGCCTTCGAGGAGATACGTAAGTGCAACCCGAGTGCACTCGTGGTAGCAGCCAACACCACCTCGCGAGCGACCGGGTCCTTCGGGACTTTCTTCCCGGAGTATCTAGCTGAATTAAAGAAGCGAAATTGGCCAGCCGATGCCTATTCAGTGCACTCGTACCCGACCGCCTCGGGTGGGGCTGATGATCGCATCAAGGGTATTGGTCAGTTCCGCACGATGCTGGCACTGGCGGGAGCACCATTCACCACGGTCTTTGACTCAGAAGTGAACTACGGTCTGGCTGGCCTCGGTGAAGGCAAGGTCGATCTTTGGGGTGACAAGTCAATGGCCCTCATTTCGCGAACCTACATTGATTCGGTGCGATATGGCTTTGGGTCAACGTTCTGGTACGCATGGACCAAGAGGGCCGACGGCGTATTCGGCATTCAGCTAACCCCGAGCGCCGTTGAGGAACAGCAGGCTTGGCGTGCCACCTACGATTGGCTCATCGGTGCGCAACTGCAGAAATGCGCTTCACCGCAAACCGAACTGGTTGTGTGCCAGTTCTCAAGGGGTGCCGACAACTTCTCCCTGGTTTGGTACGGCGACATCAGCAGCCCCAAAGCCTTGACCTCAGGATCCGGATACTTCGGTGCACTAGGTTCGATCTGCCAAACCTTGAGGGGTGCTGACTGCGCCGGCATCCTGTCGGGGACTGCACCACTTAGCTACAGTCCGGTTCGCATATCTGGCCCACCGACTGCAGCGGCGAGTGTGCCCGCGAAAATAACGATTACACCCAATGCTTTGCTCTTGGGCGCTGATGCAACTAGCCCACTGACAATCACCGTGCTCGATGCCAACGATAAGCCGATCTTCGATCAAGAAGTTCGGGTCTCGGCGACCGGCACCGCGCGCTTCGTCGGTGGCAATACCATCACGAATGGCCGTACCAACTCGGCCGGCCAATTGGTCGTCAACGTAACCGTGGTTGGTGTCGGCGCCGGTGCCATCGTCGCAATTCCAGATACTGGACAAGCGGGCTTAAAGGCTACGGCGGCGGTAAGCAGATTACATCGGTACCCGCAGATACAGTGGTAAGGGCACTATCGTAATCGAGGGTGAGCGAGTAGGGGAAGGGCTGCTAGTTAAGGGCTCCACTGTCGGATTTACCGAAGGTTCCATTGTCAAGCCGTGGGTGAGGTTCCCGGGGCAAACCGAGTACCTCGAGGGCTCCTTGTTAGTCATTGTTGACTCCTCGGGCAATTTCACCTGGCGCCGAAAGACTCCCCGCAAGATGTATATCTACTTCAAGTCCGTGGATGGGAGGGTTATGTCAAACAGAATTATCCTGCGGCCATTGAGTTAGATGAACTGTTTGTGAACTCGCAACGTACTTAGGAGATGGGCCTTGATTCGCGATTACGTCACTATGCGTGATGGTGTTTGTCTATCGGTCACTCTTTTCTTACCTGCGAAACAGCCGGCACCTTGTATTCTTGAAGCTCTGCCATATCGCAAGGATGACATGACCTCAGGCTGGCGCCCTGAGTACGAGCGCTTCGCCAGGGAATTTGGGTATGCCGTGGCGCGTGTCGACGTAAGGGGCACTGGCAGTAGCGGCGGGTTTGCTACTGATGAATACCCGATCGTGGAGCAAAGCGATCTAGCCGAGGTCATCACCTGGTTGGCCAACCAGCCCTGGTGCACCGGCAATATCGGGATGTTCGGCACTTCCTACGGTGGCTTCAATTCCTTCCAGTTGGCTTGCGAACGGCCGGCGCACCTGAAGGCCATCGTGCCTATCTACGCAACCGATGATCGATTCACCGACGATGTGCACCAGATGGGCGGTGCGCGCAAGTGGCTAGACATTGTCGACTACTGCCACTACATGGCTCCGATGAATCTGCTGCCACCGGTGCCCGAGGTCTGGGGCGAGTCCTGGCGCGAGGAGTGGGTGCGCCGGATTGAATCAAATGAACCGTGGCTTTTCACGTGGCTCTCGCACCCAGTTGATGATGCTTATTGGCGACACGGTTCGGTCCGCCCGGATTATGACCGCATTGACATTCCAACGATGATCATCGCGGGCTGGGCTGACGGCTACCGCAATACATCCTTTCGTACTGTCGCTGCCATCGGTGCACCGACCCGACTGCTGGCTGGCCCGTGGGCGCATGCTGCGCCCACCTCGAGTGCTCCGGGCCCGCGGATCGATCACATCATCGAGATCGCGGCGTTCTTCGACGAGCACTTGCGCGAAGGCTCGACTACCTGGCAGCTACCGCATACTTGGTTCTGCCGTTTTTCGCACGCCCCTGATCCGGTTCTCGATACGGTGCCGGGGCAGTGGCGCTCTGATACTTGGCCATCTGCTCGCTCAAGTGAACTCGCAATCGCGTTGTCCGACCAGCCAACTTATGTGGTCCGCCCGGATATCGGCATCGCCGCCTGGATTTCCTGCGCGGGCCACCTGCCTTATGGCCAGCCCGATGATCAGCGCTTCGATGACGCTGCGTCACTTACCTGGGATATCCCGATTACCGCGCCACTAGAGATCGCCGGTAACGCACACCTGCGTGCCGATGTCACCGCCACCTGCCCGCATCCGATCATTGCCGTGCGCCTGTGTGATGTGGCACCCGATGGCACCTCGACCCTGGTAACCCGCGGCACCCTCCTGGTTGGCCCAAGCGGGGTAGTAGATGTGGAACTTGAGGCGACGGCGTGGCAGTGGCAGGCCGGTCGCACCCTTCGGGTGAGTGTGGCCGGAGCCGATTGGCCCAATGTGGTTGCGCCGGCTGGCCCCGGGACCCTAACCCTGCGCGCGGCCACTATCACCCTGCCGATCTATCACTGCGACCCGAGCCTTCCGGTACCTGAATTCCGGCCGGGCGCCCCCTCGTCAAGTGAGGATAGTGAGGGTGTCACCTGGCGCATCGAGCAAGATGTCGTGAGCCACCGAACGCGGTGCGTGGTGGGCTCCCGATCGGATTACGAAACCCCATTTGGTTCGGCAAGTGAACGTTATGACGGGTGGGTCAGTGTTGACACCCGCACCTTCGAGCAGCGGGCCCATTCGGATGTGGAGTTCAGCCTTCGCTTTTCGGAGGTGGCAGCGACCGTCCGATCCGTGCTGGACATTGTGACGACTGGGGATACCTACGAGGTCACGGTGGCTATCACCGTGCACGATGGATCCGAGCTGGTAGCAGAACCCCGGTGGCAGCGGTCCTTTCCGCGGGCCTAGCGGGCATACTTGGCCCATGGAAGCCGCCCTGTCGCGTGAGTACTACGTGGACCCGGAGACCTTTTTGCGCGAGCGCGACATGCTGCGCGGTCAGTGGACCTGTATCGGGCGCCTTGATGAACTCGGCCTCACCCAGGCTGGGCGCGCGGCAGTGATTGATTACTACGGTGAGTCCATCATTGTCACCAATGACGGCACCTTGCACGCACACGCCAACGTGTGCCGCCATCGCGGTTCGCAGATCTTGCCGATTGACAGTACGCCCTGCGAAATGAAGGCACTCCGGTGCCCGTACCACTCTTGGACATATGCCTTAGATGGATCACTCCTGCACGCACCGCATACCGAAGACGTCAACCCGGCAGAGTTTGCATTGACGGCGCTGGCGGCTGCGCAATGGGGCGGTTGGCTTTGGCTGGCCGAAGCCCCAAGCGAGCCGCTGCTGGTGCAACTCGGCGCAGTCCCCGAGCGGGTAAAGCGTTATCCGCTGGCCGAACTCGTCGTTGGATTGCGCTTCACCTATGACGTCCAGGCCAATTGGAAAGTAATCGCCGAGAATTACAACGAGTGCTACCACTGCGGCCCGGTACATCCTGAGCTCTGCCGGCTGGTGCCCGCCTTTGGCGGTGGGGGGATTGACATCCCGTGGGTGGACGGAGTCCCGCACCGCGAGGGCGCTTGGACTTTCACGATGAGTGGCACGACCGATCGCGCTCCATTCCCAGATCTTGATGAGCATGAGCGGGTAAGGCACAAGGGCGAATTGATCTACCCGAACCTAATGCTGAGTCTGTCGGCCGAGCATGCGGCCTCCTATGTACTCGTACCGCTTTCGGCAAATAGCACCCGCGTCGTTTGCGAACTACTCTTTGCACCCATTGAGGCAGCGAGGTCGACCTTTAACCCTGCCGATGCCGGGGATCTGTGGGATCTAGTCAATCTTCAGGACTGGAGCATCTGCGAAGCGGTCCAGCGCGGGATGTCATCACGTTATTTCCGAGGCGGTTGGTATGGGCCAATGGAAGACAACTCACTGGATATCAGAAGTTGGTTGCGGGCTCGGCTCAAGGACTGATAGAAAAGGGAAGTAGCCAGCCAACTTGAGTCTTAGCCAACCCCAGTTCAACCCATTAGGAGTGCAGGTGTCGCGCATCCGCATTATCACCGCCGGTTTTCTGGCTGTCCTAGTTGGTTTACCGCTAGCAGTCTCGCCGATTGCCGCGGCCGACGAGCCGGTGGTATTAACAATCGGGATTGGCGAGGATATCGACTCGGCGAACCCCTTCACCGGGCTGTCATCGCTCGCGTATGAGACTTTCACCCTGCAATACCCGACGTTGACGCAATACGCGGCCGATGATTTCTCGATCGTCCCGGGGCTTGCCGAATCATGGGAGGAGTCGGCCGACAAGAAGTCCTGGACCTACAAGCTACGCCCCGGGATGAAGTGGAGTGATGGCGTGCCGATAACCGCAGAAGATGTGGCCTACACCTTCAACCGGATTATCAACGGCAAGTATGAGAAGACCAATTTCGGCTCGTATGTCACCAGCATGGTGGGCGCCGAAGCGGTTGATGAGCTAACAGTACGAATCGAAATATCCAAGCCGAATCCGGTGATGGACCATCTCTTCGTATTCATCCTCCCCAAGCACATCTGGGAGTCGATAGACGGCAAGGAGGTGCGCAAGTACACCAATATCGGCACCCCCCAGTCACCCACGGTGGGTTCGGGTCCTTATGTCATGGTGGAGCACCGGCCCGGTCAATTCACCAGATTCCAGGCGAATCCAAACTGGTACGCCGGTAAGCGGCCGGTCGATGAGATTATTTACAAAGTCTTCAACAACCCGGATGCACTTGGGCAAGCCCTTAAGTCCGGGGAGATCGACCTAGCGCATGGTTTGGATCTCGGCGTCTATGAATCCCTGCAAGGGATCCCCGAAATCACCACGGTTTCCTCAACCCCGGCAAGTTACAGTGAGGTCGCCTTCAACAGCGGTGCGGCACTTGCCGATGGCACCCCGATTGGCGATGGCAATCCGCTGCTGAAGAACAAGGCGATTCGCCAGGCTTTGAGCTGGGCGATCGACAGGCAGGCGATCGTCGACAGGGTCTTGGATGGCCAAGGTCAACCGGGTACCACGGTTATCCCGCCGCTCTACCCGCAGTGGCATCTAGACCCGGTGAACCCATTCGGGTACGACCCGGCCAAAGCCGGGCAGCTACTTGACGCGGCCGGGTTCCCGTTGGGCGATGACGGTGTCCGCGCTGACGCCGACGGCAACAGGTTGAGCTTCCGCCTGCTTTATCGCACCGAGTCCGATGACTCCAGTTCGCAGAAGTCAGCGGAGTTCGTGCAGGCCTACTTCAAGGATATTGGTGTCGAGGTAAAGCTCAAGGGTGTGAGTGAGGATGCACTCTACGAGATAGTCGGCCAAGGTAACTTCGACATGTTCGAGTGGGGCTGGGGTGTTGAGCCCGACCCTAATTACATGCTCTCCACATTCACCTGCGGTAATCGATCCTACGAGGAAGATGGCACGATCTATGCCAACTTGTCTGACTCCTTCTACTGCAATCCGGAGTACGACAAGCTCTTTGATCAACAGGCGCAGGAGACCGACTTCGCTGCGCGCCAGGAGATCGTCAAGCGCATGGAGCAAATGCTGTACGACGATGCGGTCTACATGATCACCTACTACGCCAATGGCCTTGAGGCATATCGCAATGATCGGTTCACCGGATGGGTGCAGCAACCAAAGGACACCGGTACCTTGATCTATCAGTGGGGCACGTGGTCGCACTTTGCCGTGGAGCCGGTTTTAGCTGCCAGTGCCGCGGAATCAGCCGCCCCAAGTACTGAGCCGGGGGCTAGCGCCGCGCCGAGTCCGTCTGCGGGTGGCACCGACTCCGCAGCGCAACCAGCGGCCGCATCCGGTGGCAACAGCACCGGTCTGATCATTGGACTGGTTGCCGCCCTGGCGATAGTCATCGTCGTGGTGCTGTTGCTGCGGATGCGGCGGTCTGCGACCAGCGAAGACCGCGAGTAGCCGATGGGGCAGTTCGTCGAGGGCCGCTCCGCACGCATTCACTACAAGCAGGTTGGCGACGGACCTGACATCGTTTGGGTTTCGGGTGCCGGCGGCACCATCGGGTCCTGGGATGCCTACCAGGTGCCGTATTTCGAGGGTGAGTTCCGCAACACCACCTTCGATTGCCGCGGGGTCGGCCAGACCACCTCAGAGCAACCGCTGCCGTGGACGGTTGCTGACTTTTCGCAAGATGTGGTCGACCTGATCGAGGAGGTCTGCACCCCGCCGGTGGCAATCATCGGGTTGTCGTTCGGGGGCGGCATCGTGCAGCAGGTGGCGATAGATCGACCTGACCTAATCGCGTGCGTGATCACGATGGGCACCGGTGCGGTGAGCCGGGGCTGGACCTGGGATTACCAGATGGCGGAAATCGAATGGCGTCGTGCGGGTAACCGCCTTGACGGCATGATGGCGGTCATCCATTACGCCGCGATGTACTACCCGGCCCGCGTTCTGGGCGACCCGGTGCTTTGGCCGAAGCTGCGCGATGAACTCCTCGAGTACTACGAGACTGACACCGCGGAGGATTCACTGATTGCGCAATGGGAGCCGTGCGTGCTCTTCGACCAGCGCGAGCAGCTGAAGACCTGCATGGTGCCCATGCACGTAATTGCATTTGACCAGGACGTGCAGGCGGTGCCCCAAGACGGCGAAGAAGTTGCGGCACTCGCGCCCGGAGCAACATTCCACCTCTTTGAGGGCATGGGCCACTGCTCGATCTACGGCCATACCCAAGACATCATGAATCCCTTTATGAGGGACTTAGTCCGTGGCTACTTCTAGCCGCGCATCCTCGAGCCGCTGGGGTCGTAGGCGGGTTCGGTGAGGATCCGGGCGAGTTGGCGTTCACCGATTACCGAGACCTCGACCTTCGCACCGCTTTCGACAACCTCAGTGTCGACCAAGGCGAGGGCCAGGCTGCTGCCGACATGGTGGCCGTAGGAGCCAGACGTGACGATACCGACGACTCGCGCACCCAACCAGACCGGTTCGTCGCCCACCGCATCAGACTCGGTAGCACCGAGATCCAGTGTCACCAACTGCCTTGCGGCACCGCGAGCCCGTTCCGCCAGCGCGGCCTCGCGTCCGATGAAGTCGCCCTTGTCCCAGTCGATGAAACGATCTAGGCCGGTCTCCCCGGGGGTATATGCCTGGGTGAATTCGGCGGACCAGATACCGAAGCCCTTTTCAATGCGCAAACTATCGATTGCTCTGTCGCCAATGGGGGTGACACCGAGCCCAGCGAGCCGGCGCCAAAGTTCAGCCTGCTTGTCTGCAGGAACTGTCAATTCATAGCCGAGTTCGCCGGCAAGTGACATTCGCGCAATGAGCATGCCGTCGCTGAGCATGTCATCGATCAGTCGAGCGTCCATGAACCTGAAAGTCGACATATCTTGGCCGGTCAAATGTGCTACCACATCACGTGACCGGGGCCCAGAAACCGCGAAACCGAGCCAGGCATCGGAGAGGTTCTCGATCGTCACGTCATCGACGAGGTTCTCGGTGAACCAGCGCTGGTGCCATTCTTGGAGGTAGTAGGAGCCGATAACCCAGAAGCGATCCTCCGCCAGGCGGGTAACTGATAGGTCGCCCATGAGGGTGCCTTTTGGATGCAGCATCGGCGTGAGCCCCATGCGACCGACTGCGGGAATGCGCCCGGCAAGCAGGTTGTCGAGCCACGCGGCGGCACCGGGACCACTGATCTGGTAGCGGGAGTAGACGCCGGTTTCATATGCGCCAACGTCATTTCGAACAGCCGCCACCTCGCGTGCGATATGCGGGAAGGCATTGTCCCGCTGCAGTGACGGCATATGCTCGAAGTCCAAAGGTCCGAAGAATTGGGGCACCTCCAGGCCCCAGGTGGCGCCGAACTGGGCACCTGCGGCCTTGAGGTCCGCATACGCCGGTGTGGTGTGCAGCGGTCGTCCGGCCGGTAGTTGCTCATGCGGGTAGGTGGTCAAGAATCGTCGAGCATAAAACTGGTAAGTGGTGGCCAGTAGGTAGTCGTCCGATGCGGCCCAATCACCGAACCTGGCCACATCCATGGCATAGACATCATCGCCAGGGTCACCGTCGACGATCCAGTTCGCGATCGCTAGACCGACCGCGGCGCCTTGCGAATACCCGGCCATGACACCTGCGGCCGCCCAATACCCGGGCAGACCGCGCACCGGACCAACAAGGGGGTTGCCGTCCGGGGTAATGGCGAATGCGCCATGAACCCAGCGCTTGATGCCCGCGCTGGCAAGGGCCGGGAAGCGTGCGAACCCGATCTCCAACTCGGTGGCAATCCGGTCGATATCTGGCGGCAGCAATTTTGCGCCGTAATCCCACGGAGCACCTTCGGGATGCCAGTGCGCGGGATTTGATTCGTAGACACCAAGTACCGCGCCATTTTGTTCACGTTGCAGGTAAGTCCAGCCTTCAAGATCCGTGACAGCCGGCATCGCCCAATCGATAGCCATGATCTCCGGTACGTCTTCGGTGACCAGGTAGTGATGCAGGATCGGGGTGACCGGGTGGTTGATGCCAACCATGTTGCCAACCTTGCGCCCCCACATGCCGGCGGCGTTCACCACATGTTCGGTCAGGATCGGGCCCTGCTCGGTTTCGAGTTCCCACCCGGCGCGGGTGCGCTTCATGCCGAGCACGCGGTTATGGGTGATGATCGTGGCGCCGCGTTTACGAGCGGCACCGGCATAGGCATAGACCGCGCCATTTGGGTCGAGGTTGCCCTCGTCAGGATCAAATAGCCCGCCGGTCAAACCCTCTGGGTTGACAATTGGTACGAGGTCAACGATTTCGTCAACGTCCATCAGGCGCACGCCCTCGTGCCCCATCATTTCATGCCAAGCGACCTCGGCCTTGAGCCAGCGCATTCGTTCTGGGGTGCTGGCGAGTTCAATGCCGCCGGATAGTTTCAGACCGATGTCGACGCCGCTCTCCTCGGCCACTTTTGGGTACATGGAAATGGTGTAACTTTGCAGCGCGGCGACGACGGTGTCGTTATTGATGGCGTGAAACCCGCCAGCCGCATGCCAACTGGATCCCGCGGTGAGTTCGGTGCGTTCGATGAGTGCGATATCGGTCCAGCCCTTAAGAGCTAAGTGGTAGAGCACGCTGGTGCCGGTTATTCCCCCGCCAATGACTACGACGCGAAATGACTGCACTGCTTTCCCTTCGGGAGTGACACGCTCAGAATTGGCTACGAGGTGGGACGCTATCAGTCAATTATTGGGCACGCAGACATGCGGCAACGTGACCTCTGGACGGGGTGAGGATAGGCAGGGGAGTGTTAGCGCACTGCTCCAGGATCTCAGGGCAGCGCGGATGGAACCGGCAACCGCCCGGGATGCGAGCTGGATCCGGTGCCTCGCCTACCAGCACGATCGGCTCGGTCCGAGAAATATCCGGTACGACCGAGAGCAGCGCCCTCGTGTAGGGGTGTTGCGGATCGGTGAGTAGCTCTGCTGTCGGGCCGGTTTCGACGATGCGCCCGAGATACATCACCGCAACCCGGTCGGCGATATTCCATGCGAGGCCTAGGTCATGGGTTACTACTAGCACCGTCAGCCCCAACTCCTCACGAAGTGAGAGCAAGAGACTGAGAATCTCACCGCGCACCGAGGCATCGAGGCTGGAGACTGGCTCATCAGCGATCAGTACACGTGGATTTAGTACCAGCGCACCAGCAATTACCACGCGCTGCCGTTGGCCCCCCGATAGCTCATGCGGGAAGCGCATGAAGAAGCGTTCCGGTGGTCTGAGACCGGCGCGCGAGAGGGCATCTGCAACTAGAGCAGTTTCGTCTCCGGGTATGCTCTGCACCCGCAAACCTTCTGCCACCGCGTCGTAGACGGTGTGCCTTGGATTTAGCGCACCGAGGGGATCTTGCAAGATCAACTGCACTTGTGACCGGTACTGCTTCAGCGCTTTTGTCGAATACGCTAGTGGTTTCCCTTCGAAGGACACCGTTCCCGAAGTCGGTCTTTCCAAGCCGAGCAGCGTGCGCGCGAGAGTGGTCTTACCGCAGCCGGACTCACCGACAAGTGCGACTATCTCACCGGCGGGTATGTCAAGATCAACTCCGTCGACTGCCCACACCCGGCCACCGAAGCAAACCGATAAATCCTGCGCCGAGATGATCATCTGTCGACCTCGAAACAAGCGGCCATCCGGCGCGGTGCCACCTCGACGAGGGCCGGGGAGCCCTGGCTGCAGGCCGGGGCGGCGATGGGGCAGCGTGGGTGAAATGCGCAGCCGTTAGGCAGGTAACCGGGGTAGGGCGGATCACCGGGCAGCCCGGTGGGCGCGTATCTAGCCGCCGGGTCACCGACCCGCGGGAATGCGGCAGCAAGTGCGCGGGTGTAAGGGTGCTTTGGATTGTCGAAGATCTCAAGTGCCGGGCCAGACTCGATGACCTGCCCGGCGTACATAACAGCAATGCGGTCGCAGGTAGTGCCGAGCACCCCAAGGTCGTGACTGATGAGAATCATGCCCATGCCACCAGCTGGCCCGGTACCGAGATCGCGTACGAGTCCGGTCAGTAGTTCAAGTACCTGGGCCTGCACCATCACATCAAGTGCAGTAGTGGGCTCATCGGCGATGATCAGGGCGGGTTTGCATGCTCACGCCATCGCAATCATTACCCGCTGACGCTGCCCGCCGGAAAGCTGGTGCGGGTATGACTTTGCCCGGGATGCAGGCAGACCGACTTGAGTCAGTAGTTCATCCACTCTGGTATTGATCTGCTTTTCGGCCACGCTCTGATGTAGCCGAATCGGCTCCGCGATCTGATCACCAATTCGCTGAACCGGATTAAGTGCGTGCAAGGCGCCCTGAAAAACGATGGCTGCCTGCGACCAGCGCACCGCACGTAGCGGGCCCCACTTCATCGTCAAGATATCGATATCATCAAGGAGGACTTCGCCGCGCACTTGCGCGCTATCGGGCAGTAAGCGCAGCACGGTGGATGCCAAGGTGGTCTTGCCGCACCCGGACTCACCGGCGATACCTAGAATTTCACCAGCTTCGACACCCAGTGTCACACCGCGAACAGCAGGCACGATGCCGTCATTTGAGGTGTAGTCAACGCTGAGGTCGCGGAACTGCAGTAGTGTCATGAGGCCCGCCGGGGGTCCACGATGCGCTCCATCGCGCGGCCGACGAGGGTGAACGCGAGGACGACCAGGACAACGCAGATACCTGGTGGCAGCACGTACCACCAAGCGCCGCGGCTCACCGCACCTGATGAGAATGCCCGGTCAAGCAAGGCCCCCCAAGATGGTGCTTGGGGATCGCCGAGCCCAAGGAATGACAGCGTGGTCTCGGACAAGATGACGATGGCAACCGTCAATGTCGTGTTGGCGAGCACCAACGGAAAGACATTGGGCAATACGTGGCGCGACATCTGGTACCAGTTTCCGGCACCCAGCGCTTTGGACCGTTCCAGGTACGGACGCCCTTCGATGGAGAGGGTTTGCGCCCGGATAAGTCGTGCCGTGCCGGCCCAGGAGGTGATGCCGATGACGATGATGAGATTGGTGGTGCTCGGCCCCAATACGGTCGCTAGCACAATCGCCAGGGGAAGGAAGGGAATGACGAGGAACCAGTCGGTCACGCCGACCAGAGCATGACTGCCGGCGCCGCGAAAGTGACCGGCGGCGATGCCGAATGCGGTGCCAAGCACCATCGAAATAATGGTGGCGGCGATGCCGACAGTGAGCGAGATGCGGGTGCCCCAGGCAAGCAGCAGCAAGACGGAACGCCCGGATTCATCGGTGCCGAGTGGGTAGCCGAGGGACGGTCCTTCGAACCTGCCGCCGTCGGCCTTGGTGACGTCAAGGGCCGCATCCGGGATGAGAATCGGTGCCAAGATCGCGGTGGCGATAAAAACTGCGAGGATCACCACGCCGGTCATTCCACTTCGATCCTTGCGAAATGAATTTGCGAATCGGGCCACTGCCAGACGCCGGCGCTGGGTAGAAATACTCATGAGCGAACCCGCGGATCGAATACCACATAGAGCAGTTCCGCGATGAGGTTAGCGACGATAACGGCGATGGAGAACATCAAGAAGATCGCTTGCAAGAGTGGAATATCCGGCCCGCGCAGTGCCTCATAGGTGAGTAGACCTAGTCCCGGCCAGGAGAAAACGGTCTCCACGGTGATCGCGCCGGTCACTACGAAACCTAATGACAAGAAAATCAAGGTGACGGTCGGCAGTAAGGCATTTGGCACTGCATGACGCTTGCGTACCGAGGTGTCGCGCAGGCCCTTAGCGCGAGCGAGGGTCAAGTACTCCTGCCTGCGTTCGTCAATCAGGGAGGCGCGCATGACCAAGGCGTAGTCGGCCAGATAGATAAGCACCAGGGTCGTGCAGGGCAGCACCAGATGCCGCAGCACGTTCAGCCAGCCCACCGGGCTAGAGGTGTCGACTCCGGGGCTGGCAATCCCGCCAACCGGAAACATCCCGGGGATACCAAAAGCACCAACCGAGAAGACGATAAGCAGCATCATGCCGAGCCAAAACTCCGGCATGGAGTAGAGGATCAACGTGGTGCTCGTCGACATGCGATCAAACCTGCCACCAGGCTTCCAGCCGGCACGGATGCCGATCCAGATGCCGATGAGTGACGCCAACAAGATGGCGGTACCGAGGAGCAAGAGGGTGGGCCAAACTCGCTCGCCGATCATCTCCCAGACCGGTCTGGAAAAGCGAGTCGAGTCGATTGTTGAATCGAACGGGTTGCGGAGATAGGTGAGGAACTGCTCCAGCAGGGGTTTATTCAGCGCCCTGCGCAACTCAACTAGTTGCTCCGGGTCCTGGTTGCGCCCACGCGCGTAGAGGCCGATCGGGTCACCGGGCAGCATGCGAAAGAGGAAGAAATTAAAAATGACAACGAAGGCGAGGGTGATGAAAGCGCGCAGTACCTTACTGCCCACGAGTTTGAGAGTCGAGCCATTGACCTGCCGCCCGCCTATTGGGTCGGGCTCGCCAACGGCTACTTCCTGCAGGATAGAGATGGCCTACTCCTTTTTGGCGGCACGTACCCTATATCTACTGCATATTGGACCGGCAGGGGCATGACTTGACCCAATTGCACCGAATAATCGGCAATGGAGCAGCACCTAGAGGGGCGCTTGGCTGAGCCTGAAAACTAAACCGAGCAACTCATATCAGCGCCGCAGCAAAGGGGAGACTTGATTTTCCCGTGCCCATTTGGGCACTGTGAAATCGCAACGGTTGAGCCGTCGTCTTTGGTGAGCGTCGCATCGGCTAAGTCAGCGCTGCATGCACCACAGGTGGTGTTGACGGACATATTGCACTTTGGGCAGGTGTATAGGGCCATACCGGAAGACTACCCCAATGCGCCGACCAGTGGAACTGCAGGCCGGGCACGGCAGTTGCCCGCCGATGCCAGGTCTGGCACGCCCTAGTTCAAGATTTCGCGGTCAGTGACCTCGGTCGACCCAATCCTGATAATCGGCCGACTCATCTCCGACAGTAGTTTCACCACCGTGCCCAGGGAGCACTTTGGTGCCGCTCGGAAGGGTCAGAATCTTCTCGCGTATTGAGTCAAGGATCGTGGGGAAGTCACTAAATGATCTTCCGGTCGCGCCAGGTCCGCCCTGGAAGAGGGTGTCACCGGAAATCAGAACATCGATTTCTGGGATGTGCAGGCAGACTCCGCCTGGGGAATGGCCCGGAGTATGAAGCACTTTCACTGAAATCCCAGCAACCTTGATGATGTCGCCGTCACTTAGTTCGGTGGGTACGACTCCTGGGTGGACCACCTCCCACAGCATCAGGTCGCCCGGGTGTAACCGGATCGATGCCCCCGTCAGCTCTGCGATAGCGACGGCTTGGCCAATGTGATCATCGTGGCCGTGCGTGCAGATGATCCCAGCGACCTCACGGTCACCGATCGCCTCAAGAATCACTTGGTGATCATGAGCAGGGTCAATAACCAATACCTCGTAGTCGTCGCCGATCAGGTAGACATTGTTATCCACTTCCCAGGTACCACCATCGAGCGAGAATGTGCCGCTCGTGACAAGCACATCAACACGTGGAGACATCAGAGTACGACTACTGAACGGAGCACTTCACCGCGGTGCATCTTCTCGAAAGCCGCCTCAACTTGATCGAGGGCAATTTCCTCAGAGACAAATCGGTCCAAAGGCAGTCTGCCTTGGAGATAAAGATCAATCAACATCGGGAAGTCCCGCGATGGGAGGCAGTCGCCGTACCAACTCGACTTGAGTGAACCGCCACGCCCGAAGACATCAATGAGCGGGAGATCCAGCCTCATCGTCGGATCAGGAACACCAACAAGAACGACGGTGCCGGCGAGGTCTCTACCGTAAAAGGCAGCCTCGTAGGTCTCGGGGCGCCCTACCGCGTCGATCACGACATCTGCACCGAAGCCGCTAGTGAATTCCTGGATACCTTCGACGGCGTCACGGTTGCGAGAATTGACGGTGTGAGTTGCCCCGAATTCCCGGGCTAGTTCGAGCTTGCGATCATCTATGTCGACGGCAATGATCGTTCGGGCCCCCGCCAATCTGGCCCCGGCGATGGCGGCGTCGCCTACTCCACCGCAGCCGATCACCGCGACGGTGTCGCCGCGGCTGACGTTACCCGTGTTAATTGCAGCGCCGAGCCCAGCCATCACACCGCAGCCGAGGAGCCCCGCAACCTGGGCCGGGGCTCTGCGGTCCACTTTGGTGCATTGGCCGGCCGCGACTAGCGTCTTGTCGGCAAATGCTCCGATACCAAGCGCGGGGCTCAATTCGGTGCCATCAACAAGCGTCATTTTGGCGTCGGCGTTGTGGGTGTTGAAGCAGTACCACGGCCGGCCGCGCCGGCAAGCTCGACAATCGCCACACACTGCGCGCCAGTTCAAGATGACGTAATCACCGGGCTGAACCTCAAAAACGCCCCCGCCAACTTCATCAACAAAGCCGGCGGCCTCATGCCCGAGTAAGTAGGGGAATTGATCGTTGATTGCGCCTTCACGGTAGTGCAAGTCGGTGTGGCATACCCCGCATGCGGCGATTTTCACCTTTACCTCGCCTGGCCCTGGATCGGGAATCACAATGTCTTCGATCAAGACAGGCGCACCTTTTGCCTTGGCGATAACCCCGCGAACAATCTCGGACATCAGTTTCCTCCACAAGTTGTGCCAAGCCCGCGGGAAACGTAGTCAGGGCGCGGCATCACGTCTTCGTATCCTAGCGAGCCCTACGGGTACGCCTGCGACAGTGCGGTGAGTGGCGGAAAGCACCTCGTCGGCCGAGGAAGGGCGATATCGTAAAGCCGTGGGCCAGCCTCTTCGCGTTACTGTCTAGCCTGACGGGTGGCTCTGCGAGCTTTCTTGGCGGTTTTACCACACGCCGGTTATCGGTATACGCGGTCACCGGTTTCGGCGCACTGTTCGCCGGCTTGATTTACGCCTTGGTCCTCACCGGGCAGCACTCATGGTCCCTGTCAGGACCGGAAGTCGGGTGGGGCGCGGTCAGCGGGGTGTGTGCACTGATCGGCAACATTGCTTTTTTCACAGCATTGTCCAAAGGGCGAATGGGGGTCATCTCGGGCATTACCTCGCTATCGGTCCTGGTACCGATTGCCTTTGACGTGGTGCAAGGGATCTACCCAAACCGGGGTCAACTACTTGGTATCGCGGCCTGTATCGGAGGAGTCATCCTTGTTAGCGCACCTGAGTTGCGCGGCAGCCGAACGGGGCAAGGCCATTTGTCCTTGCCGCCGTTGGAAGCGTTTCGTATGGGTTGATCTTCGTCACCCTTGACTTAGGGAGTGCGGGTAGTGTGCTTGAAACCTCGGTCGTTATGGAGGCCACGATTGTCATTCCATTGGCGGTTGCCGCGATATTCACCCGTTCATTGGGTGGGGTCTCGAAGCGCATCATGCTGGTGCTCCTTGCCATTGGCTTCTTGGACGCAGCATCAACTTGGTCGTATTCGTTCTCCACGACGATCGGCATGGTCTCACTTGATTCCGTGCTCGCGTCACTGGCCCCTGTCATTACGACAATCCTGGCGGCGGTGATTCTCAAGCAGGTGCTGAAGCCGGTTCAATACATGGCGATTCTGGTAATTCTGGCTGGTGTTGCACTTGTTACCTTGGCTTGATTGCGCTGACCCGTAAGAGTTCCTAGGATTCCAATATGCTTTCACTTTCGTCCTTGGCAGAGATCGAGCAGAAGTTTGGCGCTGAGATCCATGCGCCGATCGCCGCGTTCGAGATCGGCGGCCGGGCATTTGATTTTGATGCGGAGCCGGCAATTATGGGTGTCATCAACCTCTCGCATGACTCTTGGTATCGAGAAAGTATCTCGTTGACAACAAAGTCAGCGGTTGCCCGAGGTCGCAAGCTAGCCGCCGAGGGAGCCGACATCGTTGATCTGGGGGCGGAAGCGACGATGGCCGAGACGGCGACAGTTAACGCGGCCGCACAGATAGCCGTGCTGGTGCCGGTGATCGAAGGGCTGCGCGCTGAAGGAATTCTTGTTTGGCCGAGACCTATTCCCCCACGGTAGTCAAGGCCTGCCTGTCAGCTGGCGCCAATGTGCTCAACCTGACGGGCCGAGAGCATGAGTCCGAGATATTCCAACTGGCCGCTGCCTACGATGCAACGATAATCATGTGCTACGTGCAGGGCACCAATATTCGCGAGGTTAGGGATTTCAGTAACGGGATCGATTTCACCGAACGCATGCTCGAGCATTTCGCCACCCGGATTGAAGCAGCCGAAACCGCCGGGGTGACCAGAGTCTTCATTGATCCATTAGTGAGCTCACCACGTGGTGGGCAGGAGCGGTTGGAGCATCAAGTACTGACGCTGCTCACAAGCTTTAGACTCCGTGGATTGGGCTACCCGGTTTGCAAGGCTCTGCTTGCCGGGTATGAGTATTTCGAGGAGCAATATCGCGATATCGAAACCTTCTTTGCGGTCCTCGCGGCCCTCGGGCGTACGAATCTTTATCGCACTCATGAGGTGCCGAAGGTTCGCGCGGTCCTTAGAACGATCCAGGCGCTGCCATAATCATTTGCGGGCAAGCACCACGCCTTCCTCGCCACTGTCGGACAGCCGCAGGCAGATCAAGTTCAAGCCCAGGCTTTCGGTGAGATCAGTTAGTGACTCCGACGAGTGCCTGTGTGATCTAAAAGGTGTCGATGATCTGGCCAGCCTCGAGTTGGAGTGCAAAATCGCCGACATTTGCCACGCAATCTCGCAGCACTTCGGCTTTTACGCTTACGGTGGCAACGGCGAAAATTTCTGAGGCGTAGGCCGGCGCAACTGACCAACTCAAGGATTCAGTGTCAATCCCGGCACCGCTGAACACCAAGGCCATCCAGTCATGCGCAGATCCGGTCGCGTAGAAATTACACAGGCGCTCGATCTCACCCGCCCCATCGGGCAACATATTGCCACTGAAGGCAAAAAGATCACCGTCGCGCATCAGCGATGCCACGGACTCGAAGGCAGACATCGTGGTCAGCCCAGGCAGCACACCGAACATGGTGATAACTCGCCGCCCGGGCAGGTACTCGATTAGATCGGCGAGTGAGCCGCCGACCGTGGTGATATCGCAGGCGATCGAAGTAAGGACTAGTACATGTTCTATCGCCTCTTGACGTGCACCGGCTAACTCAAGTAATGAGGGCGAGATATCCGCAAGAGTGACCGCCACGTCGAGACCGGCCAGGCGCAAATTGCGGACAAGGGCTTCCTCCTTGGAGCCATCACCGCAGCCGAGTGCGATTACGTGCACTGGAGTTCCCGGGCAGTTCGCGGCGATTTCGGTGTAGACGTCATCGAAAGCGCTGCGACCGGGAGCTCGGTCAAAAAATGAGGTGGCGACCGCACGCCATGCGGCGCTTTGCTCAGGGGTTCGATAATGGGCCAGACTTGGTATCACACCGCGGGAGAATCCAGCCGCGACAACATCCTGTAATTGCCGTGCACTAGCGGTTGGATGCTCGATCACTGCTCAAGTCTAATTGCAGGGGTGCATTAAGAGGGCCTCACTACCGTCCAATATGAGGCGGTATTGAGTGCGGCGAAGTTAGGTGGAACTGCGGCTGACGTGGCAGTGACACTGCACTCACCCGTCTTCTTGCCGACTCTCAGCAGCCAGCCCTTACTCGAATCTTTGACAACCGTGCACAGATTAGATCCAGTAGCGATCTTAAAAGTCACCAACTTGCCTTTATTGGTCTTGAGTTTCGGGGCACCCATCACATACGTCTTGCCTTCGGTGACCGTCTGCGGAGTCTTATTCCAGACACGTGCGAACTTGGCAGTTTGGCCGAGTGGGATGGTGGGAATGGTGAATGTAGCGGTGGCCGCGTCGAGCCCGCCCCCGGTCGGGGAATTCATAACTAGTAAGCAAGGGGCGGCACCAGAGGGTCGGTGAAGTCAGGTGATCCCTTTCCCCAACTCGCAGTGATAACACCGGCCGCCGCAGAGACAAGGGCAGAGGCGGGGATCGCGGTGGCGCAGACCAGCGCACCGGTGATAGCGAAGGCGACGAGATATCGGGTGGGGCTGCTCATGTGAAAGTTCAATCTGCCGCTCCGATTTGACTTCGATCAAAAATAGTGTAAGCAAGTAGAATGAAAAGAGTTGTTCGTGCCAGAGTTGCTGTCGTCCTAGTTGCTGCGGTGCTCGCCGCAACCTCAGGTGGCTGGGCATACGCCAAGCCAATTCCTGACGGCCCCGGGTATAGCAGCGCCACCAAGTTCATTGGCAGCGCGGCGAAGGCAAACCAGGTCTCGATGCCGGTGGTCCCGACTAACCCGTACCTGGCACCGGTGGGTAAGTCGAATATCCATAACGACACCTACATGTCGGACTCGTATCAGTGGGCCGGACCGTTGGGTAAGAACACCAAGGTCACTTCACAGGTTGCAGGTGGTGAGTGCGCAAGTATCACTTTCAATGCAGCAGGCCAGCTAGTTGCAATTTGCTTGACTCCGCAGACTCCTGCCTACTTGACTCTCATGGATCCAGATTCGTTGAAGGTCTTAACTCGATACAACCTAACCAATCGCCCCACCCCGGGTGGCGCTTTGTCGAATCGGGACTACACCGAATTGTCGGGGGGTTACTTCTATCTCGACAATCAGGACCGGGCCGTCGTGGCGACGGCCGACCGGCACATCATCACCTTCGAATTGGCACGTACTGGCTCGAAGTATTCATTTAAGCCAGTTAGCGATATCGATCTTGCGACATCGATCACTGCAGGTCAACCTACCTTCGCGGCCAGTGGAGATTCGATTTTGTCTGCATTGCCAGACTTCAATGGCAATATCTGGTTCGTCACAACCCAGGGACTGGTCGGTGCCCTGAACCCGCAAACCGGAAAGAGCCAGACCATAAGACTTTCAGGTGAGGGAATTACGCAGTCGTTCTCGATGGATGAGACTGGGGGCGTCTACATCGTTAGTAACATTGCGATGTATCGCTTCGATGCGGTTGCTGGCTTGCCAACATCAAGTTGGCGCATCGTATATGAAAATGATGGCGTGCAAAAGCCTGGTGCAAAGAGTGCAGGTTCCGGCACCAGTCCGACGGTGATGTCCGGTGGTCGGGTAGCAATTACAGACAACGCCAATCCAATGAACGTAGTCGTGTATAACACGGCAGTTAATGCCGCAGCTCGTGAAGTCTGCTCAGCGCCCGTTTTCGACAAGAATGCGAGCATTACCGAGAATTCACTTATCTCAATCGGTAGTTCGCTAATTGTCGAGAACAATTACGGGAACTTGAGCGTCAAATCTGTCACCGGGGGTAAGACCACAACCCCTGGCTTTGCGAGGGTTGATGTGCAGGCTGATGGCACCTGCAAGAAGGTCTGGACAAATTCTGAGGTAAGTGCTCCTAGCGTGGTTCCCAAGTTCTCGGCCGCGACCGGCTTGATCTACACCTACACCAAGCCGAAAGGGCCAGGCAAGATTGATCGATGGTACTGGACGGCACTGGATTACCGCACCGGTGAGGTGGTTTACAGCAAGCTAGCGGGTACGGGTAGCGGGTTCAACAACTCCTACGCCTCGTTGTACCTAGCGCCAGATGGTGTTGGTTATGTCGGAGTTCTTAAGGGCCTGATCAGAGTTGCGGACATGAAGTAGTTAACGGGTAACCCCACCTAGTGAAACGCTGCCTGCAGCATCGCCATGGCTTCGGCTACGCACGCGGAGTCCGATTTCGGACGAGTGCGCGCTGCGCTGCCACCGGAGAAACCGACTAGTGCCGGGGCACCGACGACATCAGTTACGTCGAAGAACTCCGTCCAGCGTAGTGCCGAATTCAGCGTCGTTTGAATTGATTGCCCAGGCACCCCGCCGCCGACTATCCCGAGCACCCGCTCCGCGCCCCACCACTGTTCGTCATAGCGCAGGATCACTTTTTCGAGGTCTCCGGTGGCAATTTTGCCAAGGGCACTCTGGATGTCTGCCGGCAAGCCAGCGATGCCTGGGGCTTGGGCTTGCAACAGCGTAACCGGCACGGCAACCACCACCGCATCTGCGGTTAATACTTCGCCGGATTCGACCGTGACATATGCATTTCTGGCCTGGGATACGTCGACATTCACAACTGGCGAATTAAGTTGGATTTCGAGGTCGGCGGCCAGCAATTGAGGTATGTGCTGGTAGCCCCCGGCCACAAATGCGTCACCACCTAGGTAATCACCGCCTTCGGTGGGGGCCCGGGCACCCAATCTCGATGCATTGAGGCCGTACTCCTGCACGATGCCGGTCTCAACGGCCCAAGTTGAAAACCGATTGGCTGGCAGTCCATGCTGCTGCAACCAAGAGGCAACTGAAGTGCTGGGGTTCGGCCATGAATTCTCGAGTTGGCTCAGGAGGCGACCCAGTAGAATCGAAGCACGCCTAGCACTTGGTGATGGTCGACCGGTCTTGGTGTCACGGAAACTTTCATTCTCGTAGTCACTAGGAATCAATTTAAGCCGGGCTTGCTGCGCAAGGGGCACTAGCGGGTTGGCTTTCAATGCGTGCACCCAAGCGGCACCCATTTCGACGGGCAATCCCCAGGACGTATTCGTCTGGACTCGCCCACCGATTCGATCCCTGGCCTCAACCACCACCACCTGGGCGCCACTGATGGCGAGATCGTGGGCTGCTGACACCCCGGCCATCCCGGCGCCGATAACTACGACCTTGGGCCCGAAACCGTTGGCTATTAAAGCGCGCGCGGCGCGCTGGCCTGATCGAAGAGCCCCCTGAACTGTTGCGGGGTATTCGGGGTCGGTGTACTCACCGGCAAAGACGAGTCGGTTGCCAATGATGGCGCGCGCGAGAGTCTGCCTAATGCCTGCGGTTGCACCAACGGGCAGCGCCGAGTAAGCCCCCCGTGACCATCGATCGGTGTCCCACCTCGTGACCAGTGATGCGGCCGGGTCCGGCAGCCTTGCCCGGGATAGACTTGCGATTGCGGATTTGTTGCCGGTAGCGATCCCGGTTGCAACTAATGTGGTGGCACCTAGAAAACTTCTTCGACTAAGCGGGGAGGGCACTCGCACTGCACCTTAAAGGCTGATGGTCGTGAACTCACCGCGTTCCGCGAGTGCGCGAAACCTTGATTTGTCACCGGTGAAGTCCGTCTCTTTTAGATCTACCACATACACCTCCGGGTCATCGAGGGCGCGATAGGCGTAGCGCAGATCAGTCAGATTGGCGATCGTGTCGGCGTAGGTGAGCTCGTTTACGATTGAGTGGTCAGGCCCAGGCTCTTTGATAATGCCCGGCGGCACGTCGAAGGTGTTGAGCACGTGCAGGGTTAGCATTTCCGCGTCGCGGCCGTCCGTTGGCGTCTCGGCCAAGGTAGTAAGGGCGATAGCACGCACGAAGCGGGAGGCACCGGTGTAGTCGCCCGGCAGGCCGTGGAGCCCGGACCCAACTCCCAGACTCCTGATGTTCAAACCGTCACCCGTGCGAACGCGTTGCCCCGGGCGGTTTTCGGCCGAGAAGCCGGTGTGGTGATTCAAGTTCAGCAGGTGCCACTCGAGGTAAGGGGAGTTGGTTCCGACACTAGTTGGGTTGTCGACAACCACGACCCCGTCGGGCCGAAACTCGATGGCCGCAGAGTCATCCCGGTCGTGCACGAGCACGTGGACAGGCGGGGTGAAAGGCAGGCCGGCATCCCAGCCCCAGATGTTGATTTCGGCCACCGCCTTGCGCACCTCGTCGATGGTCGCACAAGTCGATAGCAGGTAGGAGGCCAGTTCGAGTTGGCTGACATCGGTGCCGTCGCCGCGGGCCGCCGGCGCATAGAAAAAGCCACCGACCATGTAAAGCAGGTGGGCGGATAGGCCGGCGGTGTTCATGCCGTCCATGATCGCGGCATCCATGCCAGTCACCGCAAGTCCGACTACTCCGTGACGCGTGGTCCATGTCTTGGTGGGGACCCCGGCCGGGCCGAGGGCCACCCGGGGGAGATCACGCGGGGTGGCACATAGGGAAAAACTCATGAAATGCGGGAAATCGAGGCTGCGGCCCACTACGACCGAGCCGTCCTCGGCGGTTGGTACCTTGAAATTCGTGCACATGAAATCTCCCCTAGGATCGGGTCGAAGGTTAAGTGAAAAGCGCCTAAATGGCAAGGCGGTCACCGGCCACCGGCCGATGCATCACAAAAGTCCATGCACCAGAATGGAATAGGGGCCCGGCACTAAATTGAGGGTGACCACCTGCGACGAGGGGATGCATCGTGAACAGCATGGGCAGCGCGAACATCGAACAGTTCGACAAGATGAAGAACGCCGATGGCTTCATCGCGGCACTCGATCAAAGCGGCGGCAGTACCGCAAAGGCCTTGATGCTCTACGGCGTTGCAGAGAGCGCATATTCGGGTGAAGGCGAGATGTTCGACCTGATTCATCAGATGCGCGCTCGGATCATCACTAGCCCGGCTTTCACCGGTGATCGCATCCTCGGTGCAATTTTATTTGAGATGACGATGGATCGTCAGATTGATGGCATTGGCACCGCGGAGTATCTGTGGAATCAAAAGCACATCGTGCCTTTCCTGAAAGTCGATAAGGGTCTGGCAGATGAGGTCGATGGCGCTCAGCTGATGAAGCCAATGCCCGACCTGGCTGACTTGTTGGCGCGGGCGAACTCCCACGGCATATTTGGCACCAAGATGCGTTCGGTTATCAAGTTAGCAAATCCGACCGGTGTCGATGCGGTCGTGGGCCAGCAGTTCGAGGTTGGCCGCCAGATTCTTGGCGCTGGTCTGGTCCCGATCATTGAGCCCGAGGTGGACATCAATAGTGCGCAGAAGGCGGCCGCGGAAGCCCTATTGAAGCCAGCAATTATGGCCGCACTTGATCACTTAAGTGCAGATCAGCACATCATGCTAAAGCTCACGTTGCCGGAGCGGGACGACTTCTACCTTGACTTAATCGAGCACCCACGGGTTCTCCGCGTGGTTGCACTTTCTGGCGGCTACTCGCGTGCTGATGCTAATGCGCGCTTGGCTCGCAATCACGGTATGACCGCTAGTTTCTCGCGGGCTCTGACCGAAGGTCTGTCGGCGCAGCAGACCGATGCGGAGTTCAACTCGGCTCTTGATGCTGCAATCGCCAGTATCTATGCGGCATCGAATACCTAGTGCGTGGACTAGGCCCGCGCTAGACGATTGCCTTGTGAGGAGTTAGTCAGGGTGCCGGGGTCCAAGCCAAGTTCAATCTCGGCACCGTGGCGTGACCATTTGGTAACTTGGTGCCCGGTGACGCTGTCACCATGCGCCACCTCCTGTAAGTGAAGCCCATCCAGTAGCGACAGGATGCGCCAGGCAGCGGCCGCTGGATCGGCGCAGTTCATTACGCCGGCGCGCACACCCCCATCAATGATGCCGCAGATGAGTTGTTGCCATTCTTGGTTTAGTAGTTGCGAGATTTGCCTAAGCTCGGGGCGTCGAGCGGCTTCGGCCCACGCATCGAGCCACAGCTGCATCCCAGAATCCCCGTCAGCGCGGGTATAGGAGTCGAAGAAGAAGCGTAATTGTTCCAGTGGATCTTGGCCTTGCTCGACTAAGGCACGGGTCGCCAGCAGGTCAGCACCGGCCGCCCGCCCGAAGGCTTCGGCGATGAGCTCGTCCATCGAGGCCATGTAGTGGTGGATTAGGCCGCTGGAGGCGCCAAGTTCCGCCGCCACATCGCGGACAGTGGTTGCGGCAATGCCCTGGCGCTGCATAACCGCCAAGGTGGCGGCGATGATTGCCTCACGCCGGTCATCAGGGGTCATCCGGGCCATGCGGATACGATAGAGGCTATTGCGCAAATGTCCAATAAGCCCCTAGGGTGAGCCATCGGCTAAGTAAAGGAGAGCGATGATCCGCACGACACCCTTCCACCCGCGCTTGGCGGAGTTGAGCCAATGCCAGATGTGGGGCAATTGGTCCGGCTACCTGTCGGCCATTCGATATGACCTATCGAGTAAGCATGAGTACTTTGGCGTTCGCAATGCTGCTGGCTTCTTCGACACGTCGCCGCTTCACAAATACTGGATTCGTGGACGCGATGCTGAGCTTTTGTGCTCCTTTGTTTTTGCGCGCGATGTCCGCACCCTAAAACCTGGGCGCGCTCAGTACACGATCTGGTGCGATGATGCAGGGTTCGTCATGGAAGACGGCGTGCTATTTCGTTTCTCGGCCGATGAATTCATGCTCACGGCTGCGGAGCCCAACTTCGGCTTCTTGAGCAATTTAAGTAGCCTGTACGACGTCGAGATCGTCGATGCGACTGAGGATTACGCGTCACTGGCACTCCAAGGGCCACGGTCGCGTGACATCCTCGAACTTCTAACTGCAGATATCTTGGGCCTTCGTTACTTCGGATTTACTGAAACGAAAATTGCCAACACCCCGGTGATAATTAGCCGCACCGGGTTCAGTGGTGATCTCGGCTATGAGGTGATGATTCCCGCCGCTGATGCACTGCGAGTCCTTGATGCCATTCTTGAGGCCGGGCAGCCGCATGGAATTCGCCCATACGGCGATGAAGCACTTGGTATGACCCGCATTGAGGCGGGCTTGCCGCTCATTGGCGTGGAATTCAACTCCAGTCGTTACGCCTGGACCGCAGAGGATCGCTTCACACCCGATGAGTTAGGCCTCGGCTGGCTCCTCAAAGGCATTGAGGATGACAGTCGACCGTTCATTGGCCGCGAGGCGATATTGCGTGAACGGGTCGATGGCTCCTCCCGATGGCGCACGGTCGGCATCACCGTGGCCTGGAGTGACTTCTACGAGCTCTTCGATTCACGTGGCCACCTTGCGGTCCCCGATGAACTACCCGTGGCGTGGGAGTCCATGCTCTACAGCGCTGACGACCAACGTATTGGCTATGCCACCAGTTTCATGTATTCACCTGTGCTCCAGCGCCATATCGGCATTGCTCGCGTCAAGCCAAAGTACGCCGAACCGGGCACCGACATCTACCTTGAGCAAACCGTGAACCACGAGTACATAAACGTACGTGCCACCGTCACCACCATGCCTTTTTACAACCCCGAGAGGAAGACCGCCTGACATGTCGGACACCTTTAACTATGACGCTATCGTCATCGGCGGCGGCCACAATGGCCTGACCAATGCGGCCTACCTTGCCAAGGCCGGCAAAAAGGTTTTGGTCCTTGAACAGCGACACTTAGTGGGTGGTGCCGCGATCACCGAGGAACTGCGGCCTGGCTTCTCGTTCACGACTTTCTCCTATGCCCTCAGCCTATTGCGCCCCGAGATTATTCAGGAACTCGATCTAGTGCGTTATGGATTCATGCCCCTGTTGATGCGCTCACATTTAGCCCCGATGGAAAACGGCGATTATTTCTTGCTTGGACCTGATTCCGGACTGAATCGCCGGGAAATAGCGCGACACTCAAAAGCCGATGTTGATGGCATGGAGCGCTTTGAGCATGACACCGCACGCGTGCGCCAGTTCATCCGGCCTCTGTTTGACTCGATTCCGCCTAACCTGTTCAGCGATGATCCGGCCGACGTCGAAAGGATGGCGTGGCTGCTCAAGCATCTAGGCACCGGTGACAAGAAAGTCATCCACGACGCGGTGCGCCTGTTGACCGGAAGCATCGCGGACTTCTGCGATGACTACCTTGAGTCCGACATCATCAAGGCCACGATCTGCTCGGCGGCTTGTGTGGGAATCAAATTGGGCCCAATGTCACCGGGCAGCGGCATGAACTGGCTGTATCTGTCAATGGGCGAGCACGACGGTCTCGGCGGATCCTGGTCCTTCCACAAGGGCGGCAATGGCGGCTTCACGCAGGTGCTGGCCCGAGCAGCTACGGCGTACGGAGCGGAGATTAGGCTGGACTCGCACGTTGATCAACTCATTACCGATAAGGGCGAGGTGAAGGGCGTTGCCCTGCGCGACGGCACTGAATTTCGGGCACCGATCGTTGTGAGTTCCCTGGATCCGCGGCGCACCTTCCTGGAGATCGCCGATCCGCGCGAGCTACCCGCTGATCTGGTGGAAACTATAAAGCGATTCCGCTTCCAAGGAGTCTCATCAAAAGTGAACTTCGCCCTGGATGGACTGCCGGAGTACCCCACGCTCAGTGGCCGCACTGATCAGTATCACGGGTTCATCAACATGGCGCCGACCGTCGAATACATGGAGCGTGCCTACGACGCAGCGAAGTATGGCTGGTACTCCGAACGCCCATACATGGATGCGTGCATTCAATCTCTAATAGATCCTGATATGGCACCTCCCGGCAAGCATGTGATGTCTTGCTACGTGATGTACACCCCCTATGAGCTCAAGGGCAGCACTTGGCAGGCGGAGCGGGAGAGCATGGCCGATCGGGTACAGGCAACAATCCAAAGTTTCTTCCCCAACTTCAACGATCTGGTGTTGCAGCGCGAAATCGTCTCTCCCGACATTATCGAAGCCAAGACGGGCCTGTCGGAGGGCAATATCTACGCGGGCGAGTTTTTCCCGCATCAGATGTACTTCTTCCGGCCGGCACCCGGCTACAGCGACTACCGCACGCCAATTCGCGGTTACTACCAGTGTGGTTCCGGCACCCACCCGGGTGGCTGCGTGATCGGCGCACCGGGCCGGTTAGCCAGTCAACAGGTGCTTACGGATCTGCGCTAACCGACCGCTTAGACCCTGCCAAGGGTCTGAACTGTGCGGCAGGCTGACAACTGCTATCAGATAATTAGAACAGGACATACAACTTTCGGATGGTCTCGTGGATCTCCCAGGTGCCCTTCCAGCCGACGGGTACCAAGAAGGTGAAGCCGGGACCTGCGAAGAACCTTTCGCCTTCATCAGGGGTCACCGTCATGCTGCCGGACAAAATGTGCACAAATTCGTTTTGTTCCAAACTCCAGTAGGACGGGCCTGCGGTGCACTCCCAGATCCCGGCTTCACAGTTATTTTCATCAGACCACATCGTGTGCCCGGAGGTTTGCATTGGGGCACCGGTGGCTTCGGCTAGCGGCCCCCAGTCCTCAAGGTCTGCGACTTCATTCGCTGCTTGGATGAACGGGGCAGTTATCAATGTTCCACTTTCCGACTTTGCGCAGCGTCTGAATTGGCCGCGTTAATGGGTGCCGAGGTACTCAGGGGCGATAGCGGTTGTCCGAGGTAGCCGCGGGCAACCATCGTGACAAATTGATAGATGGCGTCCTCGGCGGGTGATAGCGGCCCGGCTTTGGCAAACCCAGACTCCAGCCCGCGCTGGACGGATTCGCAGGCGGTCCAGTCCTCGCGGTTGGTGATATCCCAGAAGTCAACCGCGTAGGCGGGATCAAATGTTGGTGAAGCAATTGCCTCCGGGGGGAAAGCCCAGGAGCATTCGACCCAAGTGCGATTGGGCGAGAGAGGAATTGCGCGGTGCGTCATTAGGTAATCCGGGTGCAGGCTGACCAGCAGGTTCGGGAAAACTCCGATGTAGTCAATGCGCCGAAGTTCGCTCGGTGACAGGTTCGGTATCGGGACTCCATCGCTGTGACCGTCGAGTGACATCGTCATAGCGTGATCACGGAGGTCTTGCCATCCCCCAACCCACGAACCAAGGGTCGAAGCCCAATTCTCACCGCTTTCGGGTGGGCTGACCTGGCAGAGTTCGGGATGAATAGAAGTGCAGTGGTAGCACTCCTGATAGTTCTCATTGATGATCTTCCAGTTGGCCTCGATTACGTACTCGTGGGAGGCCATCACAACTAGTCGTTCGGGTTGATATTGGCCGATGCGCTCCTCTAATCCCGCAAGGTGCATCCCTAGGGGGCCGGCGGACCCTGATGGATCGAGGAAGATCCACCCGTGCCACTCCTGCACGCAAAGTGCCCTGAGCGGAAATTCGGAAACATCGAAATTCGACTCACCTTGGTAGCCGGCTGCGCTGAAAAGATCCCCGTCCAGCCGATAGGACCATGAGTGGTACGGGCAAGTTATTGCCCGAGCCGTAGTGGACCCACCGCACGGAAGAATCTCGTGGCCGCGGTGGCGGCAGACATTGGCAAACGCACGCAGGACCAGATCCTCGCCGCGAACAAGCAGCACGGTGGTATCACCTACTTTGTCAGCTCGTTGCATGCCAGCGGCGGCAATGTCTGCACTGCGTCCAATGCAGTGCCAGCCGGAAAAAAAGTTGGCGCTCTCCCAGGCGAAAACCTCCGGGGAGGTGTAGGCCTCCGGCGGGAGCATTCGGCTTTCGCCAAATGGCGCTAGTGACTGAGCTAAGGCAGCCGGGTCTAATGGAGCAGACGTTTTTGGATTGTTCACCCTGAAAGCATAGGCAATGTGGGAATTACCGTCCAGTTGGCGGGCCGGGTTACTAGGTGCAAAAAACGGCATCGACCGCTATTGCGGTTGAGTTAGTAACTATGACGGGATTGAGTTCGATCATCGCCCAGTGCTCATCCATTAATAGATTTCCGGTTTTGACCACGAGTTGGGCCAAGTCGTGGATTGCAGGGCCCTGTTGACCGCGACCGCCGGTGAGCAGTACGGCACCACGAAGTCGGCCAATTTCGCGAACTATCCGATTGCTATCGGTGGGTAACGGGATAACCGCGACGTCATTCATAATCTCGGCCCAGAGCCCACCTAGCCCAACGACAACACAGGGCACGATGCCGAGGCGATGGGCGGCAACGAAGATTTCGATACCGGGGTCGACCATGGCCTCAACTAACAATTCGGGATCGTCGGGGAGGGCCGCAATTTGCAGCATCTTTTCGCTCGCCTGGTGAACGGCCGCCGGGTCGGTCAAGCCAAGGGCCAGAGCGCCGATGTCGCTTTTGTGGAGGAGCCCGGGTGCGCTCAGCTTCACGGCAACCGGGAAACCAATTTCGACGGCGGCCGCTGCTGCTGCCGCAGAACCCCTAACAACTTTGGCTTTCGGAACTGCGATCCCGGCGGCGCTGAGTAGCTCCTTTGCCGAGTGCTCGGCGAGGTACTGATTGCCCACCTTGGCCGGTGCCCGGTTGGCGCACTCGGAAATTCGCAGTAGCCGCGCAGGATCTGGTGCGGGCAGTTGGAGGGCGGCTACCGCTTTCATCGCCGAGACCAGCCCACCGACCGCATCATCCGGCTCCTGCCCGGGCATCGAACTGGCCAGCATCGTCGAAAGCTGTGCCCGCACGCCGCCGGCAATCCCGCCGGCCCGGGTGGCATCCCATTCGGCACGTGGGCCGGCGGGCAGCCCAGGCGGTAGGTCCTGCACATAGATCAGATGGCCAACCCCCGGGTCAAGGGCCACAGTTTCACAGATTGCGGTGACGGCCTCGGTGTCGGCCCAGACCAAATTAGTGTGGTCGAGGGGATTGGTCGCGGTCGCGGTTTCGGGCAGTAGGGTGGCAAGTGCCGCCAGCGTCGGGGCGCCAAAGTCGGCAAGTATCGCCCCGGCGTCATCGGCGAGGTCCGCCGCGAGGGTGGCGTCGCCGCCTGAGCAGGTGACAACCGCCGCGCCGCGTGCATCACGTCGACCAATCGCTAGGGCGCGTGCCGTCTCGATCAGTTCAACCGGCTCTCGAACAAGAACTGCGCCGGCCTCTTCAATAAGTGCCTCGAAAACTCTTTGATCACCGGCAACCGCTGCCGTGTGTGCCGCCCCGGCCATTAATCCGCGCTCGCTGCGTCCGGCCTTTAGAAATACCACTCGAATATCGTTTTGTACGCACTTGGCAAGTGCCCGGGCGAGCCTGGCCCCCTCGCCATCACTTTCAAGGTAGGCACCGATGACCCGGACACCATCGGTGGTGGCAAGTGACTCGATCAACATCGCGGTGTCCACCACCGCGGAGTTACCAACGGAGAAGATCGAGTGCAGGCCGAGACCTTGCCGATGGGCGAGCAGGACGACACCGATATTGCCGCTCTGCGTTATCAGGGCAATTGGTCCTGCCTCGGTTGGTAGCTGGGCGGCATCCCCCCACATCGCTGCTCTGGCTGGCACGGATATCAGGCCGTTGCCGTTGGGACCGATGACCGGCAGGCCACCGGCCGCCGAGATCAGATCTGCTTGGGCTAGGTCATTGCCGATTTCGGCGAAGCCGGCGGCAAAAACCACAGCGCCGCCGCAGCCCAGCTCGCGCGCCTGCAAGAGGTACCCCGGCACCGATTCGGCCGGGGTCGCGATCACGACCGCGGCTGCCGGCGCACTTAGGTCCGCAAGGCTAGGTATGCAGCGAAAACCGAGTACCTCTTGCCGAGTTGGGTGCACACCGACAACGGTTCCTGCATATCCATTTCGAATCAGGTTAAGCAAGGTGGTGTGCGCATAGGATCCGGGGCGATCGGTCGCTCCAACCACGGCAATAGAGCACGGGTTAATGAGCCGTGAGATATCCATATTGGAGGTAGATCCGATCAGGTGAGCATTGACTTAACGCCACGACGCTCAAGTGAGCGGGCGACCACGAGGCGCTGGATCTCAGAGGTACCCTCCCAGATTCGATCGACTCTAAGTTCGCGCCAGAATCTCTCGGCCGCCGTGGTGCGCATGTACCCGCGACCGCCGAAGATCTGCACCACGCGGTCGGCGCACCGGCCGGCCGCTTCCGAGCAAAAGAGTTTCGCCAGTGACGCTTTGCCGTGCACCAGTTTGGGGTCAGCACCGGCATCAGCCAACCGGGCTACTTCCAAGCCGAGCAGGCGCCCGGCGGCCGCATCTGCTGCGCTGTCGGCCAGCGGAAAGCTAACCCCTTGATGATCGATGAGCCTGGCACCGCCTTGTTCGCGGTTTGCAGCCCAGTCAACTGACTCCTCGATTAGTCGCTGCATCGCACCAATGCAGCGCGCGGCAATCCCGAGTCTTTCCTCGGTGAACCAAAGCCGCTGCAGGTTCTCACCATTACCGAGACCGCCGAGGATGTCGGCGTCGGTGAGTTCAACGTCGGTGAATCGCATGGTGGGGTGGCCATGGGGGTAGTTGTGGGTGAAAGGAACGTCAGCAATCATCTCAACACCGGGTGCGTCGGCCGGAACTGCGAACAGGGTAGGCAACAACTGACCGCCATCATCTGCCAGCGCCATCACCACTATGACCTTGGCGACGGACCCAAACGTTACGAACCACTTTTCGCCATTTAGTAACCACCTGCCGGCACCAGACCTGATGGCGGTTGTGGTAATTCCCGAAGGGTCACTGCCAGCATCAGCCTCGGTTACCGCATAGGCGTCGTGCAGTTCACCTCGAAGTGCCGGCTTAAGCCAGCGTTCGATTTGCTCGGGCGTGCCGGCTTTCCAGACGTTGTATGCATTCGGGATATACCAAGAGACCCCATTAGTCGAGTGACCAAGTTGCTCTTCCACGAGAAACCACTCGGTAGTCGTCCAGCTATTGCCACCATGCTCCTGCAAGTGCAGCCCACCATGTAAACCATGCTCGAGCGCCCGCTGCGCTATTTGACGCTGCGTTGCTGCGGGCAACGGGCCGCCAGCCAGCTCAGCCGTAACTTCGTGCGGAATCAGCACCTCGTCGACGAATATCGCCGCGCGCGCACTTAACTCAGCAAGGTGCATGGGGTTACTCGGGTCTGGGGCCGTAGCCATCTTCTTGACTCTCCTAGACTTCGTCGCAGTATGGTCGCCAGCCTAACCTGAATAACCGTTCAATAACCCGCATGGGTTAGATTTCTGCTCGGTGGAGCTAAGTATCGACAAGGAGTTAGATGGCTGCAGCGACGTTGGCCGCGAAAGCGCCTGAGGAGCGGCGCGGACGGATCCTGCGCGCCACCATCGCCGTCGTGCGCGAACGTGGGTTCGCGGGGACGAGGGTCACCGACATTGCGGAGGCGGCCGGTACCTCGCAGGGCCTGGTTCTCTATCATTTCGGTTCGCTGGCCGGCGCACTTGCGGCGAGTTTGACCTTGCTCGAGGACGAGTTCTATGAGGAATTGGAGCGCAACCTAAGTGAGGTGGTTGGCCCGGTACCGCGCCTTCGCCATATCGCTGAACTCGGCGCCGGATATGGCCCGGCCGTAGGTGATTGGCGGCTCTGGCTGGAACTGTGGGTGCGGGCCATCCGCGATGATGGTGCCCGCGCCGCTAGGGAGTCCTTGGATAACCGGTGGCGGGGCGCCTTGCGCCAGGTGGTTGACGAAGGACTGGCCGCCGGGGTTTTTGCCGCCAGCGATCCGAAAGCTTCGGTCCTTCGGTTGGCCGCCTTGATGGATGGCCTCGCGATCCAGCTGGCCCTGGCCGAGCCGGGTATGACGACCGGCAAATTCACTGAACTGTGGTGGCAATCGGCGGTACTGGAGCTTGGGATCTCCCCAGCCGGTGAAAAAACCGGGCCCGCTGGGGGTCGACGGAAAAAATAGACGCGCCCCCGAGGTACTTGCTGAATGTTCAGTCAGGATGTTATGCTGTCAGCATCCTGAACGACCGTTCAGGACAAAAGGGTGTGGGAAATGCTTACCAAGCGGCGCCGGGGCGCTAGCGCGGACCAAGATGCAGCGCGGGCGCACCTGCTCTTGAATTTCACTGATTTAAGTGACTTCGATGACCGGCCGATCCGGGTTATGGTTCGCGGCGACGGCTGCGAAGTCATCGACTCCTTTGGACGCCGATACCTAGATGGGCTCTCCGGCCTCTTCTGCACTAACCTCGGCCACTCCTGCGGGGCTGAGGTGGGCGCTGTAGCCCAGCAGCAACTTTCGGAAATGGTGTATTCGCCGAACTGGTCGCTGACCCACCCGGCCGCAGTACATCTCGCGGAGCGGTTAACGCGCGCAGCCGAGCCGCTGGGCATGACCAGGCTATTTCTCACCAGCGGTGGCGGCGAAGCAGTTGAAGCCGCGTGGAAACTGGTTCGTCAATGGCACATTGCCAATGGCCAACCGCAGCGACGAAAGGCAATTGCCCGCGACCTGGCGTATCACGGGACCTCACTCGGCGCACTCAGCCTCACCGGACTCGATAACTGTCGGGAGCCATTCCTGCCGTTGCCGATCCCGGTATCTTTCGTCAGCAACACCAATGCTTATCGCCACCCGGATGGTGCGAATGAAGCCGCCTTCACCAAGTCGTTGCTGGATGAAATTCACCTGACGATTATTCGTGAAGGTGCTGACGAGATCGCGATGCTGATCGCCGAGCCGGTGCAGAATTCCGGCGGGGCGTTCACGCCACCGGCGGGCTACTGGTCCGGGCTGCGCGAGTTATGCGATCGGTACGGGATTTTATTGGTGGCCGACGAAACCATCAGCGCTTTTGGCCGGGTCGGTGAGTGGTTTGGCTCGATGCGATTTGCCGCTCGGCCCGACCTTATTACTTTTGCCAAAGGGGCGACGGCGGGCCATGCACCATTAGGTGGCGTCCTCATGAATGACCGGGTTGCCGAGCCTTTTGTGACCGGAGCGGTGACCTACATGCACGGACTAACCTTCAGTGGGCACCCGCTTTCGACTGCCATCGCGCTAAAGGTCATGGATATTTACGACCGTGAGCAGGTGTTCGAGAATGTGCGCACCCTCGAAGGGTATTTTGAAAATAGGCTGCAGGAGTTGCGCGCCAACCCACTCGTTGGCGATATCCGCGGTGCCGGATTCTTCTGGGCAATCGAGTTGGTAAAGAATCGTGAAACCCGTGAGATGTTTGACGAAGCAGAGGCAAATTGGCTCCTGCGCGATGAACTATCCGGGCACATGGACGAATTGGGGTTGCTCTGCAGATTGGACGATCGAGGTGAACCGGTTATTCAGCTATCGCCCCCGTTGGTTTCTGGCGCGAAGGAAATAGACCGCATGGTATCGATCATTGGCGAGGCCACCGACCGCGCTTACAAATCATGGAGCAAGGACCGCGCCAGGCTCATTAAGTCGGCTGGGCCTGGGCCCGCCATCAATGTCGCCTAGCTAAAACTCCGCGCCGACCCGAAGTCCATCAAATACGGCCTCCTCGGCTGTACGCGGCGCGAGTGCATCGCCAATTAGGCGCACATTTGCTCCGCGTTCGGCAAGTTCATGGAAGAGCGAGTCATTAGCGCGGTGGCCGGTGGCCAGCACAATTGCCGAGACCCCAGATATCTCCACGGCCTCTTCGGTCAGCGTGTGGCCCAAGTAGACCGTGTCACCGGAGATACCGCGGATCCGCAGGTCGTCACGGATACTGACCCGGTGCCTGATGGCGTCAGCCAACATTTCCTTGCGCACATATTGCTGCAGCGCGTGCCCAGCGGTCCAACCCTGAACACAAAGGGTTACCGGGTGCCCACGCTCGGCGACCAAGGTGGCGACCCCGAGGCCGATCCAGTCACCGCGCCAGTCAGCGACGAGAATGGCGCCAGCAGGTAATTGGGCCCCACGCAGCACTTCCCAGGAATCGAAGATCGGGATGTTCACCTCATCATCGAGGGTTTCGATGGGCGGGGCATAGGGTAAGGCGCCCGTTGCGAGCACCACAAGATCGGCCTGATACTCGGTAATTAATTTGTAGTCCGCGGTTTTATTGGTTGAAATTCGTGCGCCGGCGCGTGTTGCCTCGCCGACAAGATTTGGCACAATCCCACCGAACTCAGCGCGCCCCGGCAGCAGTTGCGCTAACTGGGTCTGACCACCAAGGGTTGCCGCGGCTTCCCAGAGTTCAACGTCATGTCCACGTGCGGCCGCAACTGCGGCGGCTTTCAGGCCGGCCGGTCCGCCACCGACAATGAGTACCCGTTTCACGTTGGCGGTCATCGGTAAACTGCCGAACTCGCGCTCGCGGCCACTCTCAGGGTATTGAATACAGGAGATGGGTACGCCCAGGTGGAAGTGCCCGATACAGGCCTGATTACAGCCAATGCACAGCCGGATAGTTTCGGTTTCGCCGTCTTGGGCTTTATTGGGCAGTAGTGGATCGCAGATGAGCGCACGGGTCATCGCCACCGCATCTGCCTTGCCGGCGGAGATGATTCGTTCGGCTTCAGCCGGGGTATTAACCCGACCGGTAAGGAAGACTGGTACATCAACGGTCTCGCGTAACTGCGAGGATAGGTCCGCGAGATAGCCGGGTGGGTAGTTCATGGGCGGCACAATGTGCACGCTGCCCGAATAAGTCGCGCTGCTGCCGGCGGTCACCGAGAGGTAATCCACGTTATTGGCAAGGTACCGGCAGGCCTGCATTGACTCAGGCGGCGTCAGGCCGTCCTGATCCCGCTCGCCCAGGCTGATACGAAGGCCGACGACGAAACCCTCGGGGGTCGCGGCGCGCACCGCGTCAAGTACCTCGCGCGTGAAGCGCATGCGATTCTCGAACGAGCCGCCGTAAATGTCATCACGAATATTGGTACGGGGGTTGATGAATTGCGCAGGCAGGTATCCGTGACTGGCCACTATCTCAACCCCGTCGATACCAGCTGTTGCCATTCGCGCCGCGGTCAGGCCAAAGCCGTGCACGATTTCCTCGATCAAGGGGATGTGCAAGGCCCGAGGCATCACGTGGAATCGCTCATTGGGTATGGCCGATGGCGCCCAAGCAACTCCTAGGAGCCCGTCGGGAGTGGTCATCACCTCGCGCCCACCATGAAAGAGCTGCGCGAAAACATGGCAGTCATGGGCATGAATTGCTTCCGCGATTTTGCGGTACCCGGGGATCACTTCGTCGCTGGTAGCCATTAACTCGCTGTCCGTGTACTCAGCAGTCTCATGCACCCCGGAGACCTGAAGCACGATATGCCCGACCCCGCCGGCCGCGCGAGCGCTTTGATAAGCGATCAACCGATCGCCAACCCGACCCTTTTCGGCCATCACGGTGTCATGGCCTGAGGAGAACATTCGGTTCTTCAGGGTGATCGAACCTAGACTAAGGGGGCTAAACAGGTTGGGAAACACTTGGGCAGTTTACCCGGGAGGGCATCGTGGTGCGGGTCGTAAGGGCGGGCGCGGGAGTTTTTTCGTACGAGGAACTGCACGATGGGGTTGGCAAGATTTCAGTCCAACGTTATTTCGAGGGCGCACACCCGTGGTCAATGGACCTCGAAATCTGGGAACTGCCAGTTGGGGCAACCGAAGGTGCGCACTCGCATGACGAATCTGAGCCGGAGTATGGGGCGATGGCCGAGTTATACCTTGTTGTTGAGGGAAATGCTCAGGTCACGATGGGCAAGGTGACGGTGGAGTTGGGTCCAGGGGACGCCGTGCTTGCGGATCCGGGGGTTGAACACAATTTAGTGAATACCGGCTCAATACCTTTACGGGTTCTGGTGATCACCGACCCAGCCACGCCAGATGTCTAAGGAGGCGCATGACCGCTCGGTTTAGTCCCAAGCAGCTCCTGCGTTACCGCTTCGACAATGGCCTGGCGCGCGGCATCTAGGTAGTCCTGATCTGGCCCGGTGCCGTGACCGCCGTGCTAGTGCTGCTGGTTTCGACGGTTACCTGGCTCCTGCGACTCGGGCCAGGCGATGAGCCGACCAGCTTCCCCGAAGGGGTGTGGCTCGCGATGGGCCGCTATCTCGATGCCGGTACGTTCGCCGGTGATCAAGGGTCCGGATACCGGGTCTTTAGTGTTCTCATTACCTTGGTCGGCATCTTCATCGGGGCGGCGATCATCGGTTTGATTTCCAGTGCCATCGAACGGCGGCTCGAAGAACTAAGGCGTGGCCAGTCGGCGGTCATTGAACACGGACACACGCTCATCATCGGGCGCAGCGAGAAGCTGCCGGCCGAGCGGTATGTGCCCAGGTGAGCCACCACCTTCGGGGCGGTGGTAGCGGAGGCGCGAAATTGGGGCGTGATAGCCATTGGTTACCAGTGTGTTGATGGGGTTGATGGGCCGGTGGCGGCCGGAAAACTGTCACCCGGGCTGCGCCTTAACCCAGCCAAGGATGAGTCCGTGACCTTTGGGCCGGGGGATCAGATCATCGTTATTAGTCGGACCGGCTAAGGATTGCGGCGCGTCAGCTAGGTGCGCCGGGGCGGGCGTGCAAGGGTTGATCGAAACGTTTGGGCCCAGTCTCGACAACGGAATAGAGGTTAGACATGGCAAACGGCGTATCTCGGCCAGCTGGAGTGACCCTTGTTGGGGTCATCATCGTCCTTAGCGGATTACTCGGTGTGCTCTTTGGGGTACTTGGGTTGTTCAATCTCAATGATGCGGTCGGCGCCGGCATTTGGGGCGTCATTGTTTCAATTGTCATTGGGGTCATCTACCTATTGGTCGCCAAGGGTATCTTTGACGGTAACCGGGTCTCAAGGATCATTGTGGCGATCTTTACGGTGATAAATCTGCTTAAAGGAATTTCGTACCTATTCGCGGGCCGCGAAATTATTGTCAACGGGATAATTGACATAATCATCGCGCTGATAATTCTCTACCTGCTTTATGGTGGCAAGGCGCGCATGTTCTTCGCCAGCTCCTGACGGCAAATAACTGAGGGCGGGCGGGGAGAATCCCGACCCGCCCTCAGCTTTGCGTTGCTCGTACGTATTCACTGCTGCTACGAAGTGCCCTTCGCGATTACGCAAGATCCCACTGTGGAAGTGCAGGTGGTGGGCAGGGTCAAAGTACCCGCGTCATTGAACCCGACAGTTACTGATGCACCGGGTGCCAGCTGTCCGTTCCAGTCGGCGTTGGTGGCGGTCAACCGGCCGCCGGCAAGGGTGCCCTTGGCGTTCCACATCTCAAGGGCGCTACCTGTCCACGGCATGGTCACTGACCAAGTGGACACCGATCTAGTACCGGTGTTGGTGATAACCAGGTCCATGGTGCGCCCCGTACCCCAATCGGAGCCAACCGCCAAGGAGATAGCAAGTGCCGCAGTACCTGCGGGTGCAGATGCTGTTGGCGTAGCCGTCGGTACCGGATTCGGTGGGACCGTCCCACCCATACCCGCGATGAACGCCTTAGCGAATGCCCACTGCCGTTCATTGATTTTCGTGCAGAGGTACAGGCCCTGGCTGGTGGAGGTGCACGGCGTATCGCGTGTCATCTCCCACCAGGCGAGCGTGCCAACGCCATTGTCCTTTACGAACTTAGCGACCTTAGCCGTATCAGCGATGGTGAAGATCTCGCTGGCGATGTCATTTTGCCCGATCATTGGCGTGATCCCAACAAGTGAAAGCAACGCCGAATTCGAAAGGTTCGAGTAGTCCGGGATCGTCTTCAACGCGCTGGCGGTGTTCTGGGCCGCGGTAATGGCGTGCGTGCCCATGTCGGTCCACTCGGTGCCGTAGTCCATGGCCATTACGTTTACTGACGCAAGATTCACCCCTGCGGCGGCAAACTCTTTAACGGTGCGCAGGCCATTGTTATCGAGGCCGTACGGCATTACTGGAACTGTTAGGGAGACCTCAACAGTCTTGCCTTGGGCTGCATAGTCCTTTTGCAATTGCGCAACTACCTTTGCGCGCCGCTGGTTCGACACCGCGTTGGCAATATCAGCGCCCTCGATATCGAAGTCGATACGGTCAGAGCCGAATCGGTCGACCACCTTCTTATAGGCAGCCAGCAGGCTGGCCTCATTCGTGCAGGCATTGGCCAGCTCGGATCCGGAAGCTCCACCAAATGATGGGATCACCCGGCCACCTTGTCTCTGGAAGTCGCCGATGACATCGTAAAAGTCATTGGTACCGCCAACTGTGTAAGCGGGATACCCACCCCAGGCGGGTGAGCACACCTTTCCGGCTTCCTGCACGACGAATGCGGCGGTCACGGCCTGAACGCCGGTAGCCGCGGACATGTTCACCAGGTTCGCCGTTGGCCACAATCCCATATCCACATACGGTGCGATCACGGTCTTGCCTGGCGTACCGGTTATTGGTGCAACGGTTGGTGCAACGGTTGGCGCAGCGGTGGGTGCCACCGTTGGCGTCACGGTAGGAACCGGTGCGGGTGTTACCGCGGCAGCTCGGGTGGCGCAGTAGCCGAATGATGTCGGAGTACCCGCATTAACCGTCGGGTTCCAAGCCGCCCCCTTGATTACGACACTGCCGCCGGCGTCGATGGATTTCTTGGCATTCCACAGGCTATTAATCGTGATGTCGGTTGGCAGAGGAGTACTCCATGTTTGTGGCGTGGTTGCGGTGGTGGTAATTGCCACATCAGCGCAATATCCCGAACTCCAATCGGTATTTATCGTGGTGGTCGCGGTAACTCCATTCGTCACCACCGGATTCGTGGCAGCGTTCACCGACACGGCAGGGATTACTGCCAGCGCAGAAATTGTGGTTGCCGCGATGACAACAGCTGTTGCAGTTCGGCATTTAACTGGGGACATCAGAACTCCCTTAATTTGGGCAGGCCAGTGTGCGGCCTGCGGCTTTTATCGGATGGAACTCGTTATTAGGACGGACGAGCCCACTTGAAAGTTCCCAGCCAGGAGCCGCGGACGGTTGATTTCCTTGTGTATTTCCGGACACTTGTAGAAAACGTGAGGTTATCCACACTTCTCGGCACTGGGTGGTTGTCACCTCAAGGCCAGTGACACAGGAAAGCCAGGTGATTTATGCAGGCCACTTACTACCTCAAACAATCGACCCCAAATCAAGAGTGGTGTGGGGTCGGTACGGCAGACTCAAGAACCAACCGATCTGTTGCGGCTGAACTAACAGGTGCATTGACTTCCGCACTAGGCATCTTATTTTCCTTCCCACTGCAGCGCCGGCCCCAAAATGAGCCGCGGGTCCCATGGGAACACCGAAACCGCTAAAAGGCAATAGCGAAACGCGCCTGAGGCAGCCGTCAACATTAATGTTCCTATTCGGCCTCCTTAGGCCATAAAGTTTGACCATGGCACCGGATACTCAGAATTCCACCACCGGGGTAGTAGTCATTGAGTGCAATGGGCTTGATGAGACCCTGGCTTTTTTCGTCAAGAGTCTTGGTTTTCGACTTGAGGTGATCTCACCGGCCGATAGCCCGTCAATGGCGGTGATTTTCGGCTACGGGCTGCGCTTGCGGTTGCAGGAAATAACTGGTGAATGTGCTCCGAGTCGCATTCGATTGACTTACCGTGATCTGGCCCTGCTGCCCTCGGGTGTCCTAGATGCTGGCCCGACACTTATCGCCCCCAATGGCACGCTGATCGACATTGTCGAAGCCGCCCCGGGCATGGTGCTGCCGCCGGTTGCTCAGTCACTTGTTGTCAGCAGAGTCTTTGGCAATGCCCGCTGGGGTACCGGGCGTGCTGGCATGCAATACCGCGATCTTGAGCCGGGGCGCCAAGGTGGTCGGTTCATCGCATCGCACATCAGAATTCCAGATGGTGGCCCCGTTCCTGATTACGTTCACTTCCACCAGGTGCGCTTCCAACTCATCTTCTGCTATCGCGGTTGGGTGAAAGTCGTATACGAAGATCAAGGTGAGCCATTTGTTCTGCACGCCGGGGATTGCGTGCTGCAGCCACCGCAGATCCGTCACCGTGTTCTAGAGAGCTCACCGGGGCTTGAAGTCATTGAAATCGGCTGCCCAGCAGAGCACGACACCTTGGCGGAGCACACGATCACCTTGCCCACCACGCAGGTATTACCGGAGCGGATCTTCGATGGCCAATTATTCGTGCGGCATCAAGCCGAATTTGCGACGTGGCAGCCGTGGCGTCATGAGGGGTTCGAATATCGGGACCTGGGTATCGCGAACGCCACCTTCGGGCTCGCTGGCGCGCGGGTAATCCGGCCGACAACCGGGGTCGCCACCTTGATGTCGCTGGTGGAAAATGAATTCTTCTTCACTTTCGTGATGGCTGGCTCGGTGACATTAGTAATGCCCGGTCATGCCGATCAACCCTTGGAAGCTGGGGATTCATTCGTGATGCCGGCCGATCAAGAGCATGCGCTCACGGGGGTATCCCCGGATGCGCAACTCCTTGAAGTCTCACTGCCCGGCGAACTAACAGCCGTCAGCTCCACGCCGAGCCTTCGCGCCTGACCATGCCCGATATCCCGGTAATTGACCTAAGCGGCCTCGGTGACTCGGTGGCTGCCGATAACCAAATCAGTCAAGACCTGCTCGGTGCATACGGCGAGGTCGGCTTCGGCTATGTGATCAATCACCCAGTTTCCCCAGACCTGATGGCGGCCGTATTCGAGCAATCCCGCAAATTTCATGACCTGCCCTTAGCCCGCAAACTCGCGATCAAGCTCGACACATCGCACCGCGGATACATACCTTTCAAGGCGTCGACTGACGTGAACTCATCGCTCGAGAAAGTCACTAAGCCAAATCAGAGTGAATCATTCATGATGATGCGAGACCTTGGGCCAGCACATGTTGACGTAATCGCGGGGGAGTATTTGTCCGGACCCAACCAGTGGCCGGTCGACCTGCCCGGGTTCCAACAGGCCATGCTTGAGTATCACGATGCAATGAGCACGTTTGCCCGTTCGCTAATCGGGGTTATCGCAACCGGCCTTGGCGATGACGGCCAACTTGCAAAATCCTTTGACTCACCAACCACCTGGCTCAGGTTGCTGCATTATCCGCCCCAGGAGCCGGCCGCCCCGGCCGACGAATACGGGTCAGCGCCGCATCGTGATTTCGGGGCGATCACCTTGCTAGCCCAGGACGATGTGGGCGGGTTAAGTGTCAAGACCACCGATGGTCGGTGGGCTGATGTCACGCCGATGCCGGGTGCCTTTGTGCTAAACGTTGGCGACATGCTCAACCGGTGGAGTAATGGGCGCTTGCTCTCGACTCCGCACCGCGTAACAAACCGCAGCGGCCGGGAGCGGTACTCGGTGCCATTTTTCTTTGACCCACATGTCCGCACGGTGATCGCGCCATTGGCAAGTTGTGTGCCCCCGGGGCAGGCCCCCGCCTTCCCACCACTAGTTTTCGGTGATTTCCTGCGGGCCGAGTTGGAGTCGGCGTATTTAGCCCACCAACCGGCCGGTTGAATTGCTCCCGTGATACCCCATGGGGTATCTTGAGGAGACAGTGCTAATCCGCGGATCCGGGAGGTCGAGTGGCTACCAAGAAGGCAGCAGCGCCAATAGCCCACGTGTTATCGGATCAAGAGCGCCTTGCGGAGATCATTAAGCGCCTGTCGCGGGCCCAGGGCCAACTTGGCGGCATCATCAAGATGCTTGAGACCGGCCGCAGTTGCGATGAGGTCGTCACGCAGATCGCGGCGGTTGGCAAGGCCATCGATACCGCTGCTTTTACGCTGATTTCCTCGAGCCTTAAGGAATGCATTCAAGAGGATCGATCAGATGCCGAGGCGGTTTCGGCTCAGCTTCAGCGCCTTTTCCTGATCTTGGCCTGATGTGTGTCATATTAATGTCAGCGACCCCAACTATTGAACTGGAGCCCGTCCGTGTGTAGCCCCGCAACCTGTTCAACCTGCAAGAAGATCACTTACACCGGCTGCGGCGAGCATGTCGAGCAGGTGCTGGGGAGTTTCCCGGCAAGTGCACGCTGTGATTGCCATCTGACCAATTCAGCGAGGTAGAGTCTCGACTGCTCAGACAATCAGCAGGAGGAGTCGAATGGATTCATCAGCGGGAAGTCTGCCCGGTAAGCGCGCCCTCGTGACCGGTGCATCGCGAGGTATCGGGCGCGATATTGCGCTGTGTTATGCGCGTGCCGGAGCCGATGTTGCGGTAGCGGCTAGAAATGCGGAGGCCCTGCTCGCACTGCAAGCTGAGGTGTCAGCGTTTGGGCGCAAGTGTGTAGTGATCGCGGCCGACGTCACTCAAGATGGGGCTGCGTCCAGCATTGTTGAGCAGGCGGTAAATGGCCTTGGTGGTCTTGATGTCTTAGTCAACAATGCCGGCGGCAACAGTTTTTCAATAGCCCTGCAATCAATGAAGTTCAGCGGCTGGCAAAAGACAATGGCGCTAAATGTGGATTCAATCGTGCTGCTAATTAAAGCCGCTCTCCCGGCCCTGATTGAGAGTGGAAACGCATCCATCATTAATGTCGCCTCGGTCGCCGGCCTACGGGGTGCGCCTTTGATGTCCCACTATGGGGCTGCGAAGGCCGCCTTGATCTCGCTGACGCAAAGCTTGGCGATTGAGGTAGCAACCCAAGGGGTGCGGGTCAACGCCTTGGTGCCCGGCTGGATCGAGACCGACCTCACGGGTTTCTTAAGGTCTGAAGAGACCATTGAGCAAGGGTTGTTGAGTCAAGTGCCGATGGGGCGCTGGGGCCGATCAAGTGAGATCGCCGAGGGCGCCATCTTCTTGGCAAGTGATGCGTCATCGTTTATGACCGGGCAGTTACTCGTGTTGGACGGTGGGCTGAGCGCTCGCCCCTAGGTCGTAGTGATCACATGCGGCTGGAATAATCCCAGGAGGTGATCGTCAGGTGGTCGATTCGGATGGCGACTTCGTGCTCGACGCGTGAAAGTAGCCAGGCCGCCAGTTGCGAATCACTTGAGATCGAATAGCGCTCAAACAGTTTCGGCAGCAGATCGGCGGCCTCAGGGGCACTGAGATGGGCGATGCCGGTGCCCCGAATGCCCCGGTAAGGCGGCTGGTCGGCAGCTATCTCGAAGCCGCACCCGGGGTTCTGGTGCAGGCGTTTGGCCACCACGGAGTCAGCCTGGGTGCAGCACCAAAGGGCATCGTCGTCGAACAAATACCAAAGTGATTGGACCATCGGGTTGGCTTTTCCGGTAGTAGCAAGCCTGATCGGAATACTGATGTTGTTGAGATAGGCGCGAATTTCGGCTTCAGTCCATGGTCCTGAGCGCAGCGTTAAGCCAATCTGGTCGCCCATACCACTTAGCTCCGCAACTTACGCTGGGTGAAGAAGAAGGCCGCAATGACAATCGCTAGCACGAGGATGAACAGCAAGGTCCAAAGATCGAGCATTTGATTCACGAGCCGCACAGCGAGGGCAAGGCCGATCATGCAGGCGGCGAAGCCCTGTAGAAAGAGGGAGAATCGCAATTGCCGACGGGTCACCGGATCCACGATGTGAGCGTACTTTGTGCGGGTAGTTGGTGCGTCCCTGGCGTGCTATTCGGCGTTCCATTGCCGAATAACTTGCTGCTCATGCTCGAACCCAAGGGCGGATAGTCGGGCCGGATCAAGTGCGAAGAGCCGGCCATCAATGGGTGGTAAGCCCAACCACGTCGCTGTCAGGATGCGCAGGACATGCCCGTGCGCGACGAGCACGCAGTCCTGACCTGTCGACACAATTGGCCGACATTTATCGATAACCCGGGCTGTTCGCTTGGCCACATCGGTTAGTTGTTCACCCGGGGTCTGGCCCGGGGTTACCTGGTGGCGCCAAACCACCCAATTCGGATCACCCTGTTCAGCACGAATTTCCTTGGTGGTTCGGCCCTCCCAGGAGCCGTAATCCCACTCGAGGAGGTCATCGGTGAATTCATCCGGATGCAGGCCGGCAAGCTCGGCGGTCTGGCGACTTCGAGATAGTGGGCTGCAGAGCACCAAACCGGGGGTGACACCGGCTAACTCTTGGCCGGCAATTCGAGCTTGGTCTTCGCCGATCTCGGTGAGCGGCACGTCGGTGCGCCCGGTATGGCGAAGATCTCGACTCCACGCTGTCTCACCATGTCTAATCAGCCATATTCTTCCCGTCATGGGGATAGCGTTTCACCGTGACATCCGAAACTGCAACTACCCCGGTTCAGCCCAGGCTCAAGGCCAATTCGCTGACCTTCGTGGATGCACTGGCGATTGGCTTGAATTCCACTTCTCCGGCCTATTCACTTGCTGCAGTACTTGGACCGATTGTCGTGTTGGTCGGTGTCAATGCACCCGGCGTGCTAATCGCATCCTTCGTGCCAATGCTGCTGATTGCCTCAGCATTTAACTACTTGAACAGAGTTGATCAGGACTGCGGAACTACATTCTCGTGGGTTGCGCGGGCCATGGGTCCGTGGATGGGGTGGTTGGGTGGCTGGGCCATCGCGGTGACCGGAGTGCTAGTTGTCGGCTCACTCGCTGATGTCGCAGTTCGTTTCACCTTATTGATGTTCGGTCAGGATGAGATGGCCCAAAATCGATATCTGGTAATGGGTATCGCGGTGGTCGTCATAATCTTCATGACCTGGATTTGCGTAGTTGGAACGGAAGCGACCTCAAAACTGCAAAATGTCTTGGTGCTTGCGCAGATCGGCGGACTGCTAATTCTGGTCGCCGTCGCGCTGATCCGGGCGTTCACCGGTTCGGGTACACCGGGTGCTCCGTTGCCGGAGTGGTCCTGGCTCAATCCCTTCGGGCAAGGCTCCGGTGCGCTCACCGGTGCCCTGCTACTAGGGGTTTTTGCTTATTGGGGTTGGGAGTCAGCTTTCAACCTAAGTGAGGAGACGAAAGATTCGTCGCGAATTCCCGGCCTTGCCGGGTTGGCGTCAACGGGGATTTTACTTGTCACTTATGTCGGGACGGCCATCGCCGTATTGGCATTCCTCGGCCCGAGTTTGCTAGCAGCCCACTCCGATCAGCAGGAAATGATTTTTGCCACTGTTGCCGGTGATGCCTTAGGTGGTTGGAAGTGGATTGTCCTAGCAGCGGTCGCAACATCGGCATTGGCGTCCACTCAGACCACGATCATCCCGGCCTCGCGCACTGCGCTTTCGATGGCCCGCAATCAAGCCATCCCGAAATATTTCGGCAAGATTTCCGCGACGGCCCAAACTCCGAGTGTGTCGACCTGGTGGGTTGCGACGATTGCAATCGTTTGGTACGTCGGAGTTAATCTCATCAGCACGAATGCGCTAATTGACTCCGTGACTGCACTTTCCATGCTGATTGCCTTTTACTACTCGCTCACCGGACTTGCTTGCGCCGTGTACTACCGCCGCCAAGTGCTGCATAATCGCCGAGCCTTCTTCTTAATTGGCGTAGGGCCGGTCATTGGCTCAATCATGCTGGTGGCTCTATTGGTGTTGTCTGGAATGAGTATGGCGGACCCGACGAACTCCACGACCGGTGAATCCTGGTTCGGAGTGGGCCCACCGCTGTTAATCGGTGCCTTCATCTTCTTGATGGGGATTATCTTCATGCTGGCCTCGCGCGTGTCGGACTCACCGTTTTGGCACCGCAAGCCGTGCGTTGTTGATCCGGCACTGGTACCGGTGGCTGATGGGGGTACCAAGGTGCAACACGCCAGTTGATTCAGCGGATTTCGTGTTTTCGGCGCACTGGCGTAGATTGTGAAGTCGGTAATACATCTGCACGCGAGTCTTGGCACCATCGAGGTCGATTTCGGACCACAATCGAGACGCGCTTGTCGTCTTGATTGGATATTTTTAATGAGTTCGAAATCTTCTAAGAGTGCTGTGCAATTTTCCGATTTGGGCATTGCTTCTGTTCTGGTTGACGTGCTCAAACGCGCCGGTATCAAGGAGCCATTCCCGATTCAGGCGGCCACGATTCCTGATGCCGTTGCCGGCCGCGATGTGCTGGCCCGGGCCCAGACCGGATCCGGCAAGACCCTAGCCTTTGGCCTCGCGATGCTCACCAAGCTCGGTGGCCGTCGCGCCGAACCCCGTCAGCCCGTTGGCCTGATCTTGGTGCCAACTCGTGAACTCGCCATGCAGGTCAGCGATGCGCTGCAGCCGCTGTCCGATGCCTGCGGGGTCCGTGGGCGGTTGATCGCCGGTGGCATGCCGTACATCAAGCAGATTCAGGCTCTTGATCGTGGCGTCCATTATCTCGTTGCCACCCCTGGGCGCTTAGTCGATTTGGTAAACCGCGGATCAGTCGACCTCTCGAAAGTAACCTTCACGGTACTCGATGAGGCAGATCGAATGGCCGACATGGGTTTCATGCCGATCGTTCGTGAAATCCTCGACCTGACCAGTCGGGGCAGCCAACGACTACTTTTCAGTGCGACACTTGACGGCGATGTCGATGCGTTGATCAAGCGCTATATGAAGGATCCGGTTCGGCATTCGCTGTCACCGGCTCAGGCATCAGTCGACACCATGGACCACCACGTCCTGCTTGTGCACCCGGCTGATAAGAACGAAGTTGTCACGCAAATCGGTGCTCGTGCTGGTCGCACCATTTTCTTCGTCCGCACCCAAGCGGGCGTTGACCGACTCGCTGACTACATGACGTCTCAGGGTGTTGCTGCTGGTGCGTTGCACGGTGGTAAATCACAGGCGGTGCGGACGCGCACCCTCGCCGATTTCCGCGCCGGCATCACCCCGGCACTAGTTGCAACAGATGTCGCTGCCCGCGGCATCCACGTCGACGGTATTAGTTTGGTAGTCCATGTGGATGCGCCTAATGACCCAAAGGATTACCTGCACCGCGCGGGCCGGACCGCGCGGGCCGGTGAATCCGGCACGGTGGTGACTTTGGGCTCACCGCGCCAGCAGCGTCACATCAGCGCACTTACCTCGAAGGCCGGGGTGAAACCGGCGGTGGCTCGGGTGCGTCCGGGTGATGCGCAGTTAATTTCAATTACCGGTGCGCAGGAGCCATCGGGAATCGCTTGGTTCCCGCCGAAAGAAAAGCCGGCCAAGCCGACTTTTCGCCAAGGCCGGGGTGGCCCGCGCGGGCAACGCGGCCCACGTCAACACGCTACTGACCGCCCGTCAGGCGCGCGTTTAGGTGGTGCCGCAGGCGGGCACGCCAATGGGCATCGCAAAGCCGCAAACAGTGGTACCGCTCGGACAAGCAAACAGGGATCTAGATAAGGCTCTCGTCAACAAGTAGGTGTCCTGCTCGCTGACGCCGGCGGTCCCACCAATAGATCCCGAGCGCACCGAGGCCAACAAGTAATTGCGGTAGGAACCAGGCCAATCGCCAGATCAGATCGGCGGCGATCGCGGTCGAGCTATCGAGGCCAAAACCAATCAGAAGTGCGACGAGCGCGGCATCAACTGTACCCAATCCACCGGGGGTAAGTGGAACCGCGGTCAGTAGTAGCGCAATCGAGAACGCCGCGAAAACCTCCAAAAACGACAAATCACCTGGATAGGCACCAAGGCCTGCCAGGGCGATAATGAGCACGCCGATCGGGGCTAATTGCGCACCGAAGTTGGCAATAGTCAACTGCGGCCAGCGTGTTGCAATCATCTCGGCTGCCCGGGTGTGGAAGGTGACCAATGAACTGGTGATGTCAGGCGCTGGCTTCTTGAACTTCATAAAGATTGCGCCAACTGGCCTGCTTAGGAATGCGCCGATGCGTCGAGCGCCATCCTCACTTCGCAGGATGATGATGACGAAGATCAGGGAGACAATAACTACAACAACCCCGATAATCGCCAGCACGTTATATGCGGTGGCTGATTCGCCATTGATGTTCAGCAGGAGCAGAGCGACGGCCGGCGTGCCGAAGGTGAATAAGTAGGTAAATACCGCGTCTGCGGACACAGCAGCAGCAGCACGAGCCGAGTTCACACCGTACTTGGCCAAAATCGCGTACTGCGTTGCCACAGCCACTGCGCCGCCACCGGGAACCACGTTAGAGAGTAGGAAACCTGATTGGCGCGACACGAACGTCGCCCGGTAGGACAACTTAGGGATCGCGGCTATTCCGGTATATGGGTAAATGATGATGTTGGCCAGCGAGGCGGCACCGAGTGCTGCGATCCACCACGGCCCCATGGCAGCAACCTTGGTGAGCGCTGTCTGGTAATCCCCGAACTGCGGGAAGAGGAAGGCGAAGACTAAAACCATCACCGCAATACCCACTAAAGCGAAGATGATCTTGCGCCACGGGTTCTTCTTTGCGGGTTTAGGTTTCCCAGGCGTGGCCAAAGTCATCTGCAGAGTTTACTCTCTGGCGCAATAATGAGGATTTAATAACGGTTTCGCTGTGCACCGGGGTTCAGGCGTCAAGCTCTGGAAACCCATCCCCGCTGACGTTTTCCGCGGGTTTCGTGCGGTCGCGGCCAAACGTGCCCACAATCATCAGGCCGTACCCCACCGATGGCCCGATGAGTAGGGCAAATAGCACGGTGCCAAGCCCAACTACACCGCCCAGCAACCACCCGATGCCAAGGACAACGACCTCAATCGACAGTCGCACGGCGGGCACTGGCCAGCCGGTGCGCTGGTGGATTCCGGTCATCCAGCCGTCTCGCGGTCCCGGTCCGAGGTTCGTGGTCAGGTAGAGCCCACTGCCGAGTCCGATCGCGGCGATCCCGATGAGCACCTCCGCCAACTGCAGCGCGAATATCTCAGGCCTCGGCAGGAAAACAAGTGAGACTTGTAAAGCGAGTGCGATGACGATCGCATTGCTGATGGTGCCTAGCCCTGGGCGCTCGCGCAATGGAATCCACAGCAGTAGTACGAGCACGCTTACTAGAAAGGTGGCAAGCCCAATTGACATCGGCAATTTCGTGGACAGTCCTTGCGCGAGCACCGTCCACGGGCTCACCCCTAGACCGGCAGCCACCAGCATGCCGTCACCGGTGCCAAAGAGCCAAAGGCCGATGACGAGGATGGTGAAGGTGGATGGCTTGGTGCGCCATCTCGAGGGGGCTCGCCACCTAGTCACGGGGATGGTTCTTGAGGGTTTCAGCCAGCTCATGATGTCGGAAATGCTGAACACCCCTTTATCTAAGGCTTCTAAGATATAGCGTTTGATTTCTTGGAGGTCCGATGAAATCACAAGTGCGAGTAGGAGTTTGGCTGGCCCCAGGGTTAGTCGCCGCGCTGCTCTTGATCACTGGTTGCGGGGCAGGTGGTGAAGCGGCAATTCCCGCGGCCCCAAGTGCAGTGGCTGCAGCGTCCGCGGTAGCGGGGGATCCCGATATTTTACTCGAGGCGCAGGCTTTGACCGTACTTGATCAACCGGTGCGATACCCGAAAAAGAAGGCCGCTGAGATCACGAGCGAGATTCTTGCCCTGGATCCAGGTCAGGAAACCGGCTGGCACAAATACCGCACCCCGTTGTACGGATACATTCTGGAAGGCACGCTTACGGTCGAGTATGAAGCCGGGGTAGTAAAGGAGTTCGCGGCCGGCACGGCCTTTATTGATGCCATGAATGTTTGGCTAAATGGTTCCAATCGGAGCGACGCGCCGGTGCGGGTCTTGATGGTTCACCTAGGGGCGGCCGGGGTGACCAATAGCGTGCAACGCCCCTAATCGATGGCGGTAATTCGCAAAGTGGCTTTGTGGTTTGTGGACATGGTTTATAGCCTGCGGTTGTGAGTTTCGCAGCGGCCGCGGTGGGTGCAAACGCCGCCCGACGCGTGTTGCCACTGGTCTTGGTCGTGGTCGCGCTTTCATTCAATGTTGTAGTCGAGGTCAGCACCTGATGCGACGTCGGCAATCTCAACCAGCTCAACATCTTCTCTTCCGCGTAGGTAGGCCCGCGCACCTTCGTCACCATGGGCGATCTCGATAATCCCGGCCCAGTGCTCCCGGCTGAACTTCACCGGGTGCCCGCGCTCACCTTGGAAGGTTGCGGCGGCGACCCCGGCTTGTGACTGGGCGATACGAGCACACCCAACTGCAGTTAGCCCCGGGAGGTCGACCAAGGTGATGAGCGCACTGGTTGCTGAGGTGGTGAGTAAGTAGTCGAGGCCGGTGCCTAGCGATGAGCCCATACCTTCTTGCCAATGCGAGTTGATAATAGGGATGGCGCCTGGAACTTCACCGATCCAAGCGCCAAGCACGACCACAATTGGCGTGCAGCCGGCACCTTGCAGGATGCGAACGGATCGATCTACCAGCCGCTCACCGTCTACGACTGCTGGGGCCTTCGGGCCGCCGAATCTTTGGCCCGCGCCGGCGGCCAGGATTAGTCCAGCGGTCAGATTGGGTGCGCCGGTCAGCGGGGGGCCCCCGGATGAATTGGGCCAGTGCTGGTGGTGAGCGATGCGCCGCTGCCACCCCAACGACTTTGTACCAATTGAGCGGCTATCGAGATCGCGGTCTCCTCCGGGGTGCGGGCTCCCAGATCAAGGCCGATTGGTGAGTGCAAGCGCTCGAGTTCTGCACTTGTCAGCCCAGCCTTCTTGAGGCGGATCAGCCGATCCTCATGAGTGCGGCGCGAGCCCATGGCACCTACGTACCCGGCGTTTGTTCGCAAGGCAACTACTAACGCCGGGACATCGAACTTGGCATCATGTGTTAACACAGCGATTACGGTGCGCGGATCAACATGCTGCTTTTCCAGCCAACGGTGCGGCCAATCAACGACAACTTCGTCAGCCTCCTGGAAGCGCTTCTTGGTGGCGAAAATGGGGCGTGCGTCAACAACGGTGACTTTGAACCCGAGAAGCTTTCCCACGCGGACGAGGGCCGCCGAGAAATCAATGGCCCCAAAAATGAACATCTGAGGAGCCGGTGCGTAACTGGCGACAAATACGTCAAGGCCTTCACCGAGGCGTTGCCCTTCGGGACCATAATGCAAGAAGCCGGTCGCACCGGATGCGAGCATGCCGATCACGTCTTCACGAACAGTGTCATCAAGTCGAGCGGTGCCGAGCGAGCCCTCAGCATGATCGGGTCTAACTACCAAGTGCCGGCCCACATGGTGCGGTCCCCGCACGATTGTCGCCACAGCAACGGGTTGCTCGTCAGCGATACTGGATGCGATACCGGTGAGCTCTGGCCAAGTGTCGCTATTTACTCTCTCCACGAAGACCTCGAGGATGCCGCCACAGGTCAGGCCAACAGCGAAGGCATCGTCGTCGCTGACCCCATAGGTCTCGTATCTGAATGCGCCATCGGCTAGCACCTGCTGCCCGACCTCAAAAAGTGCGCCCTCAACGCAGCCGCCGCTGACCGAGCCGACCGCTTCGCCGGCATCGGTGACGAGCATCGAGGCGCCAGCGGGCCTAGGAGCAGAGCGCCAGGTTCGAACGACGGTGGCCATGGCTGCGCTGCCGCCGCCGTTAGTAGCGGCAACCAATTCGCTGAGGACCTCACGCACGACACTACTTTCGCCTATCCGATGCGCGGTTGCACACCGAACCCCTGATAATGGTGCCGTGGACGTGATTCGGCTCGTTCAAGTCACCGAGCAGCCCCTTGACGTCAGGTTGATGCAGTCATTGGCCGCAGATCCGGCTGCCGGTGCTTTGGTGACTTTCAGCGGCGATGTGCGCGGCGTTGACCATGGGCGTCAAGTTCACTCCCTTGCCTACGAAGGGCACCCGAGCGCGGCCGAGGTTTTGCGGGAGGTCGCCGAGCAGATCGCCGCCGAGTTCGACTTGATCGGCTTGGCGGTTGCCCACCGGATCGGCGAACTGCAGGTATCGGATGTGGCTTTGGTGGCCGTGGTGTCGACGGCCCATCGTGGTCCGGCGTTCGCAGCCTGTCAGGCGTTAGTGGATCTAACCAAGGCCAAGCTGCCGGTCTGGAAGCACCAAGTTTTCGCGGACGGTACCGATGAGTGGGTGAACTGCGCGTGAGTATGCTGATCGATACCTTCGGCCGAGCACACCGTGACCTGCGGGTGTCGCTAACCGACAGGTGCACTCTGCGGTGCACCTATTGCATGCCCAATGATTTTTCTGACTGGATCCCAGGGGATCACCTATTAAGCACGGACGAACTAATGACGGTGCTCGAAGTTGCCACCTCGCAGGGGATCACTGGCATCCGGCTCACCGGTGGCGAGCCGCTGCTGCGACCAGACATCGTCGACATTGTTCGTCGCATCAAATCATTGCCATCGGCTCCCAAAATCGCGCTGACCACAAATGGCTTACGGTTACCTGAGATGGCGCAGGATCTCGCCGACGCCGGGCTTGGGCGCGTTAACATCAGCCTTGACACTCTACGTCGCGATCGCTTCAAGGAACTTACCTTTCGTGATCGATTCGATGACGTGCTTGCCGGAATTGATGCGGCTAAGGCCGCGGGCCTGTTACCGGTAAAGATCAACAGCGTGTTGATGCGTGGGGTGAACGAGGACGAAGCCTTGCCATTACTGCGGCATAGTTTGGCAAACGGCTGGAGCCTGCGTTTCATCGAGCAAATGCCACTTGATGCTGGTGGCTCCTGGGAGAAGTCATCGATGGTGACCGCGGCGGAGATTTTCGAGCTGCTTTCGACCGAGTTTGAACTCACGCCGGTGTCCAACCGCGGGTCGGCTCCAGCCGAGGAGTTTCTGGTAAACGGCGGGCCGGCAACGGTCGGCGTCATTGCCAGTGTTTCGAAACCGTTTTGCGCATCCTGTGACCGGTTGCGGCTTACGGCGGATGGGCAAATCCGTAATTGCCTATTTGCCCGTGATGAGACCGACGTTCGCGCGACCTTGCGCAATCCATTGCTGTCCGATCAAGATCGCCGCGCGAGTATCGCGAGGTTGTTCCAAGGTTCGGTGCTGGCGAAATTGCCGGGACATGGCATCAACGATCCTTCGTTCGTCCAGCCGGATCGGCCGATGTCGGCAATCGGCGGCTAGCCGCCGGCAAATGGTGGGAGCACGTCTACCCGTGAGCCCGGGCCGAGGCTGACGAGGGCCAGGTCGCCGTGGGCCGCCAACCCATCGACGAGGTAACTGCACCGCGGCGCGACCGCGGCGAAGGCCGGGTAGGACCTAACCAGTGAGTCCACTACTTCGCCCAAGGATGCCCCCGAGGCAGTAATGGTTTGGTGCCCAACCGCCGATCGGGCGGCGGCAAATAGGTGCACCTCGACTTGTGCCATGAGGCCGACATTACCCGGCTTGGACAGGTGGTCGCTCCAGAGCCAGCCAATTTCGAGTTGCGGATGCGCGGTGGGACTTTTGATCCTATTGTCAGGCCCACGAAGGCCAAAAGGGTATGAGCCATAAGCTGGCTGGGTCTGAGCGCGGCATGGAATATTCTGGAGGTTGAATGGATTTGCAGAACTCTTTCACGGTGCCGGCTGATATCGATACCGCATGGAAGACCTTGTTGGACGTGGAGTCGATTGCACCTTGCATGCCCGGTGCCACGTTGGAGTCGGCCAATGGTGATGAGTTCACCGCGAGTGTCAAAGTCAAACTCGGGCCGGTATCCATGACATACAAGGGGGAGGCACGCTTCCTGAGCAAGGACGAAGCAAGCCACACCGCGGTCATTGAAGGCACCGGCAAGGAGACCCGGGGTGCGGGTACCGCACAAGCGCTGATTACGACCAACCTCGTCGCCGAATCACCTGACCGAACCCGAGTGGACGTGACCACTGCACTGACTATCACCGGTAAGGCCGCGCAATTCGGTCGAGGGGTGATGCAAGATGTTGCTGGCCGAATCATTGATCAATTTGCCGGAAACCTCGAACAGGTCATTGGCGCTCGCGGCGGGCAAGCGGCGGCTACGGCGGCGGGCGACTCTTCGGCCGTGGTGACCGCTCCGGTGATCAAGGCTGCCGAGAGCATAGATCTGCTCGGGACCGCGGGTGCACCTGTTCTAAAGCGGGCCCTACCCGTGATCATTGGGGTAGTTATTGCCGTCGCGATTGTTTGGTGGCTAATCGCTCGCTGAGCGAATCATTAATTCATGTGTCATTCGTAGAACTAGCCGGTAGGGAAAAGGAAAAAAATGCAAACACCAGCCCCCGTTGATTATGCACGAGCCACTTCGGTAGCCGATGCGATTGACTTATTGGAAAAGCACGGCGATGAAGCCCGACTGCTGGCCGGTGGCCACAGTTTGTTGCCAATGATGAAATTGCGTCTTGCCAGACCGGAAATCCTGATTGACTTAAATGATCTTGATGAGCTTCGTGGAATCCGGATAGAGGGTGAAGAAATTGTCATTGGTGCGATGGTGACCCACGCCGAAATTCTTGATTCACCCGTGCTCGCCGAGCACTACGCCATCTTCCGGGAGGCCGAGAAAGTAATCGCAGACCCGATCGTGCGTAATAAGGGCACGATTGGAGGGTCCATGTGTCAGGCGGATCCCTCGGAGGATCTTTCGGCCGTCGGCTCCGCCCTCAAAGGGTCGGTGGTTATTCAAGGCAGTGGCGGCAAGCGCACCTTGGCACTACGCGAGTTTCACGAAGGCCCATATGAAACCAAGGTAGGTGACGCGGAAATCCTAATCGAGGTGCGGTTTCCGATTAGGCCAGGTGCCGGCAGCGCTTATGAAAAAGTAGAGCGTCGAGTTGGCGACTGGCCGGTGGCCTCCGCTGGGGTATTCGTCGTGGTATCAGGCGGTGTAGTCACCGATTGTGGGATCGGCCTCACGGCGATCGGTGCCGAGCACTTCTGCGCCCCGGACGCCGAGGCTTACCTGATCGGCAAGGCTCCTACCGAAGAAAACTTAGCTGCCGCGGCCCAGCTGGCGGCGGACGCTTGCACCCCTTATGCCGATCAGCGTGGCCCGGTCGACTACAAGTTGCATCTTGCTCGTGAACTCACCCTGCGCACGTTGCGCAAAGCCGCCGCGTCTAGCCAAGGAGCCTGATATGGAAGTGACCATCACTGTTAATGGTACTCCGGTAACCAGCGAGATTGAGCCCCGAAAGTTGCTGGTTCACTTCGTTCGCGAGGACGCTGGTCTTCGGGGCACCCACTGGGGCTGCGATACCTCGAATTGCGGAACCTGCGTGCTCTGGGTCGATGGCTCACCGGTGAAAAGTTGCACCATGCTGGCGGCGCAGGCCGATGGCCATGAGGTGACAACCGTCGAAGGGCTGGAGCAAGGTGGTGTCCTTGATCCGATCCAGCAGGGATTCATAGAGTGCCATGGTCTCCAGTGCGGGTTCTGCACTCCCGGCATGATGATGACCGGACGCTGGCTCTTGGATAACAACCCTAATCCGTCCGAAGCAGAGATTCGGGACTGCATTTCCGGCCAAATCTGCCGATGTACCGGCTATAAGAACATTGTTGCGTCCATCCAGTGGGCGGCGGAGCATCCAGCGACGAGTGAGGTGACAGCATGACGGCTGTAGAGGAAGTGCCGCTGAGTGCGGCGGGCAACCCGATCGGGTTTGGTTCAATGCGCCGGGTTGAAGACGCACGGTTTGTGCGTGGCCAGGGCAACTATGTGGACGATGTAAATCTGCCGGGCATGCTGCACAGCGCCATTCTCCGTAGCCCACACGCGCACGCGCGCATAGTGTCTATCGACGCTGCTGCCGCAGAAGCACTGCCAGGGGTTGTCGCTGTCATTACTGGAAAGATCTTGGAAGGAATTCCGCGTCCGTCGTTACTCGGCGACAACTTCGCATGGATGCCCACCCTGTCCTATGACACCCAAGCTGTACTCGCCACGGACAAAGTGCGTTTTCAGGGCCAGGAGGTGGCTTATGTCATCGCCGAAAGCCGCTACATCGCCAAGGATGCCCTTGAGTTGATCGATGTCGAGTACGAAATCCTCGAACCTGTGATGGATGCCAAGCGCGCTCTGGATGCGGGAGCACCGATTATCCGCGATGACAAGGGTCAAACGGATAACAGCATCACCGATGTACATGGGAATAAAACATGGGAATCTGGCAACGCGGAGTCAACGGCGGCGGCTATCGCGGCCGCGAAGGCAGACCCCAATTGCGTAGTCGTCACGCAGGAGATCATGTATCCACGCGTGCATCCAGCACCCATGGAGACGTGCGGCTCGGTGTCGTATCTTGACAAGGTAACCGGTCAATTGACCATGTACACGACCACGCAGGCACCACATGCCCACCGCACGGTGTACGCAATGGTAGCTGGGCTGCCAGAGCAGAAGATCCGAATCATCAGCCCGGATATTGGTGGTGGCTTCGGCAACAAAGTGCCCGTTTATCCAGGGTACGTTCTTTCGGTTATCGGCACGATCGTTACCGGCAAGCCGGTGAAGTGGATTGAAGACCGCGGCGAGAATCTGGTTTCCACGGGCTTTGCTCGTGATTACCACATGACGGCATCCATTGCAGCAACCAAGGAAGGCAAGATTCTGGCTGTCGATGTGGATGTACTTGCCGATCACGGTGCCTTCAATGGGGTGGCGCAGCCGACCAACTACCCGGCAGGATTCTTCAACATTTTCTCGGGTTCATATGATTATGCGGATGCGCACTGCAAAGTGACCCCGGTGTATACCAACAAGGCGCCAGGCGGCGTCGCTTATGCCTGTTCTTTCCGAATCACCGAGGCGGCGTATGTAATCGAGCGGGTGGTGGATTGCCTCGCCCAGGAATTGCAGATGGACCCCGCCGAACTTCGGTTGAAGAATCTGCTGCGGCCGGAGCAATTCCCGTACCTGTCGCCGACAGGTTGGGAGTACGACTCCGGGGAGTATGAGAAGACGATGCGGGTGGCCATGGAAATGGCCGGCTACGACGAACTGCGGCGTGAACAGGCGGAAAAGCGCGCCAAGGGTGAGTACATGGGAATCGGCATCTCGTTCTTCACCGAAGGCGTGGGCGCGGGCCCGCGCCGGGACATGGACATCCTCGGGCTGGGGATGGCCGATGGCATTGAATTGCGGGTGCACCCGACCGGCAAGGCGCAACTGCGCTTGTCGGTGCAAAGCCAAGGGCAGGGCCATGAGACCACATTCGCCCAGATTGTGGCCCATGAACTCGGGATACCACCGGAGGATATTGAGGTCCTGCACGGAGATACCGACAACACGCCGTTTGGCCTTGGCACGTATGGGTCAAGGTCCACCCCGGTCTCAGGGGCGGCGGCATCGGTGGTGGCGCGAAAGGTAAGAGATCGCGCTCGCATCGTGGCGGCGGCGGCCTTGGAGTGTGCCCCGGATGATCTGGATTGGGAGTTGGGTCGTTGGTACGTAAAAGGTGATAGGGAACGTGGCAAGACCATTGCCGAAATCGCCCTGCTCTCGCACAGTTCACTCGAACTGCCCGAAGGCGTCGAAGGTCATCTTGATGCGACGGCCGTCTACAACCCGCCGAGTCTGACCTACCCATATGGGTGCTACATCTGCGTAGTCGACGTTGATCCGGGTACCGGTCAGGTCAAGGTGCGTAGATTCATCGCGGTTGATGACTGCGGGACCCGAATTAATCCGATGATTGTCGAAGGCCAGGTTCATGGTGGTTTGGCCGACGGTGTCGGGATGGCTCTTATGGAGCTGATCGCCTTCGATAGCGATGGCAATAACCTCGGTGGCTCCTTCATGGATTACCTGCTGCCGACCGCGGTGGAGTGCCCGGATTGGGAGCTGGGTGAGACGGTAACGCCGTCACCCCATCATCCGATTGGCGCCAAGGGTGTTGGCGAGTCGGCCACGGTTGGATCCCCGGCCGCGGTGGTAAACGCGGTGATCGATGCGCTTAGCCCATTCGGGGTGCGCCACGCGGACATGCCGCTAACTCCGGCGAATGTTTGGCGGGCGATCCAGGGCAATGCCATGCGCGTCGATATGGCAATCGAATAGCCGAAACGAAATTGCGGATGACAAGACGGGCGTTGCGCGAAAGAGCCGATCGGCTGATGGCTGAGCGAATCCCTTTCGTGCACGCCCGTGTTGTTTTCGCTGAGAAGCCAACCTCCGCGAAGCCTGGTGACGAAGCCCTCATCCTCGGTGACGGCACCATGATGGGCTTCGTTGGTGGGCAATGCGCTGAATCGACAGTGCGAGCCCAGGGGTTAGCGGCCTTGCAAAGTGGTGATTGCGTGCTGCTGCGAATCGCACCAACCCCCGAACCTGATCAGCATGGCAAGATGGGGGTTCACAACCCGTGCCTATCCGGTGGCACTTTGGAGATCTTTATGGAGCCGATGTTGCCAGTACCGCTGGTGCTGATCCTTGGTGGTAGCCCGATCGCTTCGGCGCTGTCGGAAATCGGCTCGACTTTGGGCTATGAGATGGCTGCTTGGGTATCGGGTCCGTTAACCAATGTTGATGCGGTAGTCCTCGCTTCGCACGGCGCGCAGGAGGAGGCCGCGATAATTGCCGCCCTGAAGGCAAATGTCCCATATATAGGTCTAGTCGCCAGCCCAAAGCGTGGGGCGGCGGTCCTTGATTCCCTGGATGTGACGCCGAGCATGCGAGCGCGCGTTCATGCCCCTGCCGGTCTGAATATCGGCGCGCAATCCCCGGAAGAAATCGCGGTGTCAATCTTCGCCCAGATAATTCAAGAGCGTAAGACTTCGCACCACGTAAGTGGGATTGCTATGGATAGTGCGGACGGAGCCCCTGATGCCGTTGACCCGATTTGCCATATGAGCGTCGCGGCAGTCGAATCGAGTATCCATTTGGACTTTGACGGTGACCGCTGGTACTTCTGCTGCCTCGGCTGCAAGGAGAAGTTCTTAACTGATCCGGCAAAGTTTGCTGGCGTGATGTGAACATCGCGGACAAAATCGGCTCACCGCAGGATCTGATCGCCGGGCTAGCCGAGCACGATTATCTGACCGAGATAGGCCTGGCTACGGCCCTGTTTTGTGCGGTGCGGCTACCCCAGCCACTGCTCCTTGAAGGTGAAGCCGGGGTCGGGAAAACCCAGGCCGCCAAGGCGCTGGCCACCTTGCTTGACACGCCACTTATTCGACTTCAGTGCTTCGAGGGGATTGACGCTGCAGAAGCCTTATATGAGTGGAACTACCCGAGGCAACTCCTTGGCATTCGTCTCGCTGAGGCCCGGGGCGCTGATTTAGCCGAGGAGTCATTGTTCAGCCGCGAGTACCTTGTCGAGCGCCCACTGCTGCGGGCCCTTGAGCATCAAGGGCCGAACCCCGCGGTCTTGCTCATCGACGAAATTGATCGCGCTGATGAGGAGTTTGAGGCATTCCTGTTTGAAATGTTGGCTGAATCCACCGTCACGGTGCCCGAGATCGGCACCCTGCGGGCTACCATCGCACCGGTTGTTATCTTGACCTCGAATCGGACCCGTGATCTACATGATGCACTCAAACGACGCTGTTTATACCACTGGATTGATTACCCGAGCTTGGAACATGCTATTTCGATTGTCCGTTTGCGCGTGCCCTCGGCCGCGCCGGAACTTGCGGCACAGATCGCGGGTGCGGTGCAGCGATTGCGTGGCCTAGATGTGCAAAAGCCGCCCGGTGTTGCTGAAGCGATTGATTGGGTGCACGCAGCAGTGCTGTTGGGGGTCGAGCAGTTGAGCGCTGAGGCGGTGTCGCAGACCCTGGGGTCGGTGCTGAAATATCGTGAAGACCAGGACTTAGTGCGCGAGCAAGGCTACGCCTGGGTTGCGGGTGGCTGAGCTCGCGCAGATTGCGGCCTCATTCGGCCACTTACTTCATGCCGCCGGTGTGCCGGTTACCCCTGAGCGGAGTGCGAGATTCGCAACCGCCATCACCCTCGCTGCGCCGCAAGACCTGACACAGCTGTATTGGTTGGGTCGGGTAACCCTGATTACGGCTCATGAGCAAATCGATATATACGATCGGGTTTTTGCTCAGGTATTTCGCGGCATTATTGACATGGCTGACTTTCGCGGCGACAGCGCAAACCAAGCGCCACCGGCCGCCGCTCCCACCGGTGAGCGTAGGCCAGGAGACCCTGAGCGCACCGGGGAGTCAAATAACAATCCGCGCGGGACCAACGCCACCCCCGGTGCCCGCGATGATGATGAGGATGGCGCAGACGAGGCGAGCATGCTTGCGGCAATGAGCACCGATGAGCGGCTTTCGAATAAGGACTTTGCGGCGGTTACCGAGGAGGAGTTACTGCTAATTAGGCAGTTGATCGAGCGGTTGCCGTTGGTGCCGCCGATGCGTAAAGGGCGGCGCGAAAGACCACACGCTGCCGGTCGGCGCCTGGATATCCGCAAAACATTGCGAGGGTCCCACCGAACCGGTGGCGACCCGGTAAAGCTGGTTAAACGCGCCCGGGTTCCCCGCCCGCGTCGTATCGTCTTCATCGCGGATATATCTGGCTCCATGGAGCCGTACGCCCGGGTGTACTTGCACCTGGCAAGGGGTGGAGTCCTCGCGATCGGCGCTGAGGCATTTGTCTTCGCAACCCGGCTGACCCGGCTGACCCGGGCGCTGTCAATAAATAATCCGGATGCTGCCTATCGAAAGGCCGCGGCTGCGGCGCCAGATTGGTCGGGCGGCACTCGGATAGGTGAGACTTTGATGCGCTTTATCAATGATTACGGAAGGCGCGGGGTTGCGCGCGGTGCCGTTTTGGTGATTATTTCCGATGGCTGGGAGATCGAGGACCCAGCCTTGGTGCGCATCTCGATGGAGCGGCTCTCGCGATTGGCCCATCACGTGATCTGGGTGAACCCGCGAAAGGCGGTAACGTCCTTTGAGCCCTTGACTGGAGGAATGGCCGCGGCGTTGCCATATGTCGACACCTTCGTCAGCGGACATTCGTTGCGAGCGTTGGAGGATGTGGTGCGGGCGATTCAGGCTTCCGCCGTTGACCGCGCACCGAGAAGTCAGCCTGCTGCTAAGCACATAGGCTTAAGCCATGCTCAGCGTTGAGGATTACCGCGCCCAAGTATTGACCGGGGTCAAGGCGCTGGCACCCATTGAGATGCCACTTCTTGATGCCCATGGCTGCGTGCTAGCCATCGAGGTGTCGGCTCCTTGGCCACTGCCCTCCTTCGACAACTCCTCGATGGATGGTTACGCGGTGGTCGCGGCTGACCTAGTCGGCGCCTCCAGCGAGCACCCGGTGCAACTAAGAGTGATTGACGATGTGCCGGCGGGCTTTCGAGCCACCGAGGTGGTGGTGCCGGGGGTCGCGATCCGCATCATGACCGGAGCGCCGATGCCTGACGGCGCCGATGCGGTCGTGCCGGTTGAGAAAACCGACGGTGGCACTGACCTAGTGCAGGTAACTGAGCCGGTCAGTCTTGGTGCGAATATCCGGTTGGTTGGGGAGGATGTGTTGCTGGGTGATGTGGTCATGTATCCGGGCACCTACCTCACCGCGCGGCAGTTGTCACTCCTTGCCTCAGTGGGCAAGGGATCGGTGCTGGTGCATCCGAAGCCGCGGGTGGTGGTGCTTTCAACTGGCAGTGAACTTGTCGAGCCGGGCACTGAACTTCGCCGGGGGCTAATAACCGATTCCAATAGCTACCTACTTGTGGCGGCGGTGCAGGAGGCGGGTGCGGTGGCTTTTCGGGTGCCGCCGGTGATTGACGATGAGGGTGTCTTCATGTCGACCTTGGAAGATCAATTGCACTTCGCGGATCTGATCATCACCAGTGGCGGCGTGAGCATGGGGGCGTACGACACCGTCAAGGCCGTTTTGAGTAGGTTGGGTACGGTCACGTTTGCGAAAGTCGCAATGAACCCGGGAATGCCCCAGGGCTATGGGCGCATTGGCCCGAGTGCCACGCCAATCATCACCCTCCCAGGCAATCCGGTTAGCGCATATGTGTCATTTGAGACGTTCGTGCGCCCGGTTATTCGGACAATGCAGGGGCACCAGGATATTGACCGGCCGTATGTGCAGGCAATTTGCGAGGTGGAGCTGGCCTCGCCACCGGCGAAGCGCCAGTTCGTGCGTGCCAAATTCGGTGGCGCTGACAAGGCAACGGTCACCCCGGTGCGCGGTCAAGGCTCCCATGCGGTGGGTGGGCTCTCGGCGGCCGATTGCTTCATCGTGGTTCCGGCCGGGCAAGCGGCCGTGGCCGCGGGCACTACCGTTGACGTCATCGATCTAAGGAATTGGTGACCATGGCGGAGAAATCCTTCACGCATTTAAATGACCAAGGTGACGCGAAGGTGGTTGACGTCAGCGCGAAGGAAGTCACCGTGCGCTCAGCAACCGCACGCGGGCAGGTTTCAATCTCGGCAGAGGTCGTGAGCATGCTGCGCGGTGCTGGCGTTCCAAAAGGTGACGCCTTAGCGGTCGCGCGCATCGCCGGAATTCAAGGGGCCAAGCGCACCTCGGATCTCATCCCGCTCTGCCATCCGATCGCGATTCATGCGGTGGAGGTGGAGTTAGTGGTAGTTGACGCTGGAGTGGAAATCACGGTCACGGTGCGCACGGCTGATCGCACCGGGGTCGAGATGGAAGCCCTCACCGGGGTTTCGGTGGCGGCTCTTGCCCTGATCGACATGGTCAAAGGGGTGGATCGCATGGCATCGATTGCCGGCGTCGAGCTTGTGGAAAAGCAGGGGGGCCGCTCGGGGCATTGGGTGCGCGGCCAGTGAGTTACCGAGCCTTAGTTGTCACGGTTTCAACACGCACCGCGGCCGGTGTTTGGCAGGACACTTCCGGCCCCATCCTGGTCGCGGGTTTGCAAAATCTGGGCTTGTTGGTCGAGGGCCCGGTAGTCGTGGCCGATGGTGACCCGGTCGGCGTGGCGCTACGTTCTGGGATCGACTCAGGATTTGACCTGATCGTGACCACCGGCGGCACCGGGCTCAGCCCTACCGATCACACCCCCGAACAGACGGCGCCGCTTCTGGATCGCCAGATCCCCGGGCTCTCGGAGGTTATCCGGGCTCGGGGCATCGCCGCCGGCGTCGCAACCGCGTCCTTATCCCGGGGACTAGCGGGCCTGGCCGGGCGCACCTTGATCATCAATACGCCCGGGTCCGCTGGTGGGGCCCGTGATGCTGCCGTGGCCCTTGAGCCGACCTTGCTCCATGCCTTGGATCAGATCCGGGGCGGCCAGCACCAGGGGTCCTGACTCGCAACCCGGTGCTCACTCCCGGATCGAGTGCTACTGGCAAACTCGTTCACTATCCGTTCACCATTTGTTAAAGCATTGGTTTCTCATTGCGGGCAATTCGGAAACATGGGTTCACAACACTTGACCTATGGCGGATTTGTCGCAGATGGAGCTTCGCGACCTACAGTCGGCGGCTACCTCACATCGTGGCGATCGGGTATTCACCAGGACGGTAGCGGGGGCGGCTTTCACCTCCTTGCTGGTGCTCGCGGGGATTGCGATCTTCCTAGGGCTGCAGGCGGTTCCGGCATTTCAGACCCAAGGCTGGGCGTTCCTTACGACAACGGGCTGGGATATCAACACCACCCCGCCGACCGTGGGCATCTTCGGCATGCTCTATGGCTCGGTGCTGCTTGCGGTCATCGGCTTGGTGATTGCGATACCTGCTTCGCTACTACTTGCCATTTTCATGGTGTTCTTATCTCCGCCTCGGCTTGCGAAAGTACTCACCAACCTGATCGACCTGATGGCAGCAATCCCATCGGTGATTTTGGGCTTGTGGGCTTTCTACATCCTTAACCCGACGGCCGAAGAGTGGCAGGTGCTGCTCAACAAGTACCTCGGGTGGATTCCGATTTTCGAGAATACTTCGGGCAACTTCCTGGGAACCCCGTTCATCGCCGGGTTTGTGCTTGCGATCATGATGATTCCGATTATCACCGCGGTCACCCGAGAGGTACTAAGTCGTACGCCCCCGGATCTCATCAATGCATCAGAGGCGCTTGGTTGCTCACTTTGGACGATGCTTCGATACGTGGCTCTGCCTTATGGGCGGGGCGGCATTGTTGGCGGAGTGATGCTGGGCCTTGGGCGTGCCCTCGGAGAGACGATCGCGGTATTCTTCGTCCTCAAGATTGTCTTTGAGACCAACTGGGACAAAATCATTGAGTCAGGTGGCGGTTCGGTCGCGACCCTCATTGTGAGCCGCTTCGGTGAGGTCTCCGGCCCCCTCGAATTGCAGTTGTTGTTAGCGGCTGGCTTTTTCCTTTTCGTCATGACCCTAATCGTTAATGTCATCGCAAACTTAATCGTAAGCCGGACAGGACGGTTGCAAAAATGAGCACCACAACCTTCAATCCGGCGACCTCAGTGCAGTTGGAGCAGCAAAAGTCCATGCGCCCCTGGCGCAAGAAGCCAACCAAATTCACCATGGCGGTGACCTTGGCGGTGGTCATTCCGGCCCTCATTGTCGCGGCCCTTTATCTAACGAGCGACATCCCGGTGCCGATCTTGCTGGTAGTCATCTACTTGCCCCTACAGCTGATTGCATCAGGAATTGCTGCTTGGGCCACGAAGGGAACTCGCGGTGTCGCTGACTCCGTAATTATCGTGAATGCCATTGGTGCAAGCCTATTCACTGTGATCGTCTTGGTATCCGTTATAGGGTCACTGATCGTTCGCGGTTTTCGGGCCCTTAGTCCGCACTTCCTCTTCCAGAACAGCGTCTACATCAGTCCAAGCACGCCATTGGATTACGGCGGTATCGGACACTCACTGGTTGGGACGCTGCTCATCGTTTTCATCGCATCGCTAATCTCAGTGCCGATCGGTATCGCTACCGCGGTGTATATAACCGAAGTCCGTGGACGCGCGGTTCCCTATGTTCGCTTTTTTGTGCAGGCCATGAGTGGTGTGCCATCCGTGGTTGCGGGCCTATTCATTCTGACAATCGTGGTGGCAACAGGGGTGTTCAATCAGAGTGCGTTTGCGGGCGGACTGGCCTATGCAATCTTGATGCTGCCGACGGTCGCCAGAACTGCCGAGGAGGTGCTCAAGTTGGTGCCCGATGACCTGCGAACCGGGGCGCTGGCGCTGGGTTCCACGAGGGCTAGAACTGTCCTAAGGGTGGTGATCCCGGCCGCCCGTACCGGCATAATCACGGCGGTTATTCTGGGGGTGGCTCGAGTAATCGGTGAAACTGCTCCGCTGCTGTTGGCGGCTGGCAATAACGACCAGACCGTGGTGAATCCGTTCGGCTCGCCGATCTCTTCGGTGCCGACCTATATCTTCAACAACGTTGCCCTGCCGTATCCCGATGCGGTTTCGCGGGCATGGGGAGCGGCCTTAGTCCTCATTATTCTGGTAGCCATTTTGTTCACCCTAGCTCGCGTCATCGGGCGTGGGCGCGTCGGACGATAGGAAGCGAAGCCCATGTCAACTGCTGAGTTTGAGGATGTTATGGACCTAGATATTCAAGGTGTTGAGGCTTCAACAGTCCACCCGGCGGGCCCAACAGAGATGGAGTCGCGTGACCTCAGCGTGTGGTTCGGCCAGCGGAAGGTGCTGGAAGGCGTCAACATTGCCTTCCCGAAGAACACGGTGACTGCGCTGATCGGCCCATCAGGTTGCGGCAAGTCGACCTTCATCCGAACCCTGAACCGCCTACATGAACTCATACCGGGAGCCGCCTTAGCTGGGTCGGTACTTTATGAAGGCAAGGACATCTACGACGCTGCCGTGGATCCGGTACATATTCGCCTGCAAATCGGCATGGTCTTCCAAAAGCCAAACCCGTTCCCCAGCATGACTATCCGCGGCAATGTGCTGTCCGGCTTGAAGTTATCGGGAATGAAGCGTGATAATCACGACGAGATTGTCGAAGAGACCCTCACCGCAGCCGGCCTGTGGAACGAGGTGAAGGACCGCCTAGGCAATGCGGCCGGCGACCTGTCCGGCGGGCAGCAGCAGCGACTGGTAATTGCGCGTGCGTTAGCTGTCCAGCCACATGTGCTTTTGATGGATGAGCCGTGCTCGGCTTTGGATCCGGCGTCGACCTTGAAAATCGAGGAGACGATTCGCGGGCTCGCCAAAGAGGTCACCATCATCATCGTCACGCACAACATGCAACAGGCCGTGCGCGTCTCCGACTACACCGCTTTCTTCTTGGCCGAAGAGGGCACCCCTGGCCATGTGGTGGAGCAGGGTGCGACCACGGAGATATTCGGTAATCCGCAGGAACAGCGCACCTTGGATTACGTAAATGGCAGATTCGGTTAACCCGCTGTTCACCTATACATGAATTGTTCACCAAAAAGTCCATCGCCCGTCAGCATCACTACAGCGATGATTCACAAGGGTTGATTAGCCTGAGGGGGTAAAGTTACGTCTAACCAAAAGGAGCAAATAGTGCGTCGCTCAATCGCGATTCTAGCTAGTAGTGCACTCGCGGCCGGTACGGTCGCGTTGGCCGCACCAGCCCAGGCTGCCGTGACAATCTCAGGCGGCGGGGCTTCTTTCCCGAATGTTTTCATGCAGCAGTGTGCCGCAGATTTCAATGGGTCGCAGAGCAACTTCACGGTGTCTTACACCTCCACCGGGTCCGGTACCGGCAAGGGCAATTTCACCAAGGGCACATTCGTCTATGCGATGTCCGATTCGGCTTACGCCTCAGGCGCACCGACATTCGGCTGGGAGTACATCCCGGCGATCGGTGGCGCGATAACCGCCCCGATCAACCTCAAGAATGCCACCACCGGCCGCACGCTGGGCTCATCCATCCAGCTCAGGCAGGTGACGTTGGCGAAAATCTTCTCGGGTGCCATCACAACCTGGAACCACCCGGAGATCCTCAAGGACAACCCACGCATTGCCAAGTCCCTGCCGGCGACATCGATAACGATTTCGTACCGGTCAGATGCCTCCGGTACGACGAATAACTTCCTCCAGCACCTGAACGCTTGGGCACCGACCATCTTCCCGAAGGTGCAAGATGACATGGGCACCGCGTTCCCAGGTGGCAAGCCGCCGGCCAACTCGGTCCCCGGCAAGGGCAACTCGGGCGTGATGGCGAATGTGCTCGCCAAGGAGGGCACCATCGGCTACGTAGACCTAGGCGATGCCAAGGGTTACCCATCAGCGCGGATCCAGAATGCCAATGGTGAGTTCATCGCTCCGTCATCTGCCTCCGCCGCAAAGAACCTGGCGAATCAGACTGCGGTTGGCATCGACGGCTGGGTAACGCTCAACTACAAGTTAGCGGTTTCGGGTGCCTACCCAATCGCGATCTTCAGCTACGGGCTGGCCCGGACGGATGGTAAAGGCCCCAACGGGCTGGGTGTGCGTCAGTTCTTCGACTATGTGCTGCAGAAGTGCGGTCCGTCCCGCGCTGCATCCCTTGGTTATGTACCGGTCGCCGGCAAGGTGCTTGCCACGGCAAAGACGTTGGTAACAAAGATCTCCTAGCAAGTCTCGGTAGCAACAACGAAGCGAAAAGGTGCGGGCGATGCCTCGGAGAGTTACGACAATCCGGGGCATCGTCCTCGCTGGTTTCCTAACCGTTTTTCTAGCAGGTTGTACGCCGCCGATGCCCCCGGATGTGCTAGCGGCTCGCGCTGAAGCCCAAGTGGCTTGCGGCACCGGCGAGGTGCGGGTAAGCGTGCCAACCGGATTCAGCGGGGCGATGGATGCGGTTGGGGCCGCACTGACCTCGGTGTGCCCGGATGAGACCGTACTTGAGGTGCCGGTAGACGAATCCGCGCCGCTGGCCTTGGTCGACAAGACGCCCTCGCAGGCAGACAGTGATGAGTACAAGGCAACTTCTTGCCCCAATGACCCAGTCATCGCGGTTCCAGCATTTGCCTACCCCGTGACTTTGGCCTACAACGTTGTTGGGCTCGAGGGCCTGCTGATGACGCCCCAGATTGTGTCGGGGATTCTCAGTGGTGCGATTACCTCCTGGGAGGACCCACTGTTGTTGGAGGCAAACCCGGACTTTGATTTGACCCTGTTGCCCGAGATCGCCCTAATGTCCATCGACGCACCCCAAGGGGATGTCGAAGCGATGACAACCTGGCTAAACCAGCAAGACCCGGCAACATGGCCGCAAGGCAAGGTTGGGGTGCTGGAGATGGGCCAAAAGTTCGCATCGCAAACCGATCTGCTCACCGAGATGCTGGCGGTCGAAGGTTCAATTGCGGTACTGCCGATCTCGGTGGCGTACAACAATATTTTGGCTACCGCAAACTTGCCGGTTAAGGGCACCGATGCCAACGGCCAAGAAGTTGACACAGTCGTCACCACCGACGACGTGCAGCTCTACAAGATCGGCTCCGGCGCCGCCACGGTGACAAAAGATGCGAGCGGCAATCTTTTTGCCAGCCCAGCAACGGGTGGGTTCCCGGTTGACGGCAACTTTGATATCGCATCATCGAAGATCATGATGGTCGAAGGTGCACCACTTGTGGGTTGGCCGGTACTTGGGTATGCGCACCTTTTGATCTGCGATAACCCGGCGGATCCGTTGCCGCTGCTCTTTGCCCAGTATCTGGTTCGTCTTGCCGGGCAGGGCTCACTTGAGTCATTCGGCTTGACCCCAATGCCAGAGCCAATTCGAATTCAGACGTTCGGCCCGCTCAAGGTCGTTGTCAACGTGGACGGTGATGCAGCACCGAGTGCGTCGCCGGTCGCTAGTTAGCAGGTAACCAAGCTAAGGCGCTCGCCCTGCCTCTAGGGTGGGGGCCATGGAAGAGCGAAGTAAGGGCATCCAATTACCTCGCTGGTACGTCAAAGCGATCTGGTACGCCATTTTCGCAGTCACGTTGTCAATCGCTGGCTGGTACGTCGCCCTCCAACTGACGGACCTGATGGTCACGGTTGCCATCTGCTTCTTCTTGGCATTTTGCATTGAACCAATCGTCAACAGACTCGCGGCCCGCGGTTGGCGGCGCGGCCTGGCGACTTTATTCGTCTACGTGGTTGGCATCGGTGCTGTTTCGGCATTCTTTGCTCTCTTCGGGCTGGTCTTCTTCCAGCAGGTCGTTGCCCTAATTTCCGAGATTCCCAACCTCTACGACGGAATCCGAGGTTTCTTCGACGAGACCTTCTCCATCACCTTGCCTGAGCCGTCGGTGCTGATGGATCAGTACCTAAATGACGCCGTCACGCTCTTAGCCAATGGCGTGATCGGTGTGATCAATACCTTCCTAGGGGTGGTATTCGGGGCCCTTACGGTGCTACTTGTTACTTTCTACCTGGTGGTTGATGGCCCCCGCTTTCGCAGCGTGGTTTGCTCCTTGTTCTCCCAACGTAGGCAGCGTGAGATCTTGGCCGTCTGGGAGGTGGCGATTGATAAGACTTCAAGTTACATGGTCTCCAGGTCGGTGCTGGCCTTGGTTTGCGGTTCCACGACCACCGTCTTCTTGTTGATAATCCAGGTGCCGAATGGGTTGGCGCTCGGCATTTTTACCGGATTGGTCTCGGCCTTCATCCCGACAATTGGCACCTATATTGGCGGGGTCTTGCCGGTCGCGGTGGCTTTCGGAGCGAGCCCGATCCAAGGGATCGCCACCTTGGCGTTCATCTTGGCCTACCAGCAAGTGGAAAACCTAACGATCGAGCCTCGGATCTCAGCTAAGGCGATGGAATTGAATACCGCCGTTTCATTCTTAAGCGTTTTAGCCGGTGCTGCGGTCCTGGGGCCGGTGGGAGCCTTCTTAGCGCTGCCATTTGCGGCAACACTGAAAGCCTTTGTCGGTACCTATCTGCGCCGCACCGACGTCGTTGCCTCGAAACTTACCGATGGCAGTGACCAGCCTTAGCTTCAGATGAATATCACCTGTGCGCCTTCGGTGAGTTCGATAAAGGCGCCGGCATTGATAATGCCCTCAACGCCGTCATATAGATCATCGATTGTCACGTGATTCATGTCGGCGCTCATCTGGCACGCCCAAAGGTGCCCGCCGGATGCCGTGATGAGATCCAGAAATTCCGGCACTTCGGGCACATCAAGGTCGGCGATTGATTTCTTCATCATCTTGGTTGCCATTGCTGTCATGCCGGGCATCGGCATCAGGGCCTGCGGAATATGGGTTGCCGGATTGCCCATCGGGACGAACTTTAGGTGCTCCATTCGGCCCTTGGTGATCATCTCGAAGCCCCAGAAGGTGAAAAACATGTGGACTTCGACCCCCTCGCCGAGGGCGGCATTTCCCAGGATCAGCCCAGGGTAGGCCATATCAAGGTTGCCTTTTGAGCAGATGATTGCCAACTTGCGGCCCGACTCTTCGTGCCTTTCTAAGGCCGGAATTATCGTCTCTTGGGTTTCTATAACTTCACTGGCCATTGTCATTATTCCTCCCCGGGGTCAGACGCAGCCGTGCGGTTTGGGCAGGCCAGCGATGTATGCCATCTTCTTGGCGGGTTTCTTGGGGAACAGCACGAACATCTGCTTGGTGTCGAACCCGCCGGTGTTAGTGATCCGGCGAATAGTGGGTGTCTCACCTTGGACCTTGAAGTCATCGCGCAGGAAGTGAATTACCCGCCAATGCTCATCTGTCATCTCAATCTCGATGGCCGCGGCCAGAGCTGCAGCACGGGTTTCGTCCCATTGGTCATACTCGGTCATGAAGCCTTCATCATCGACGCTCACTTCACGGCCGCTAATAGTTGTGGTGGGCATTGTTCGTCACTCCTTCTCTTTTCCGGACATTGACATGAGTACAGGAACCGGCATGGAATGGCCGGGCATCAAGATGTTCCAGTAGGTCCATCGAAAAGCCAACTTGCCGATGGTTTGGTGAAGGCGCCCGGCAACGGGGTTACGTAGGTGATGTTCACCCTGTCGCGCATGCCCTTGTTGGTAAAAAACGCATCCGATAAAAATGCGAATTCAAGGGGGGCCACCGGGCACTTGATCGGCATGTCCACGATATTGATAACAAGCTTGCCGCCCGGCCACGACTTTAATTTCTCGGCGAGGGCGATTGAACCCTCGTAGGTATAGAACTCATGAATGCTCTTACGCCACTCGCCTTAGAGCATCCCAGGTGTTTGATCTGGCCGTGGGATGCTCTTATTGAGGAACTTACGACGTGACCTAGTGACCTCATCGGGTTGGTAGGTACCAAATGGGGTGAAAATGAAACCCGGTTGATAATGGTGGGCGTCATCGGCATCAACGACGGTAATCGACCATTGGCTGCCCGGCAGCGCTTTGCGAAGCTTGTTCGCGGTCATGGTGCCCGCTGTGCCACCCCCGAGAATCAAGATATTTCTCATACCCCCAAGGGTATTAAGGGGAAATTGCGGCAAGCAGTGCCGAATTACCCGACTGTTAGGGACTTTTGGCGTGAATTCGGCCACCCAAAATAGGTTGCGCTGGGTTATCCGGGATAACGTCGTGATCACCGTTTATTGCTGAGGAGTCAATCATGTTGAAGAAGGCGCTCGTTGGGCTCGCACTCGCAGCCGCCATATCAGGCACCGTTGGGTTTGCGCAGGCGGCTCCGGGTGGGGTGACTTTGACATCGGCTGAACTGACCAAGTGGGGGTTCCCGAAGAAACCAAATGTAGTTGCGTGGTCACCGGGTACCGCGAAGATTTCGGCACATCAGGCACCTGCTGGTCAGGATGTGGTAATCACCGGGGTGGCGCCGGACTATGCGCCCGTCGGTCAGGTGCTGACCATGAGTCGCTTTGTTGCCGACGACCATAATGGTGACGGCACTATGAAAGCCTTGAATATCACTACCACCGTGAATGCTAATCGGTTATTCACTTTGCATTTTCAACTCGGAACCGTGGGCACCTTCGGCTATGAAGTCGGCTACGCAACCACCGGTATGAGCCCGGAGCGGATCGCCTTCCAATTCCAGTTCACCACCACCGGAGCCAAGGGTCCGGGGGTGGCGGTGTCGGCCAAGCCGGTCACCCTTAACTCAAAGCAATTGGCTGCCGCTGGATTCACCAAGACCGCCAATGTTGTGGGCTGGGGTGGCACCGCGAAGCTGTCGGCATCCAATGTCGGCGTTGGTGAGTCGGTCACGCTCGCTGGCCGGGCCCCCTCGTACGTGAAAGCGGGTTCGGTTTTGTCACTTGAGCAGTTTGTGGCAACCGACAAAGTCGGGTCGGGACAATTCGTCGTGATCCCAGCTGTGACAGCAACCGTCGGCAGTGATGGGAAGTTCACCGTGACCTTTACCCCCCTGAGCGGTACCCATGGTTACACGTTCGGCGTGGGGCAGAACTTCGAGTGGATTGGCACGGAGTTCCAGGTCACCGCTGGCTAGGAGTCACAGGGCCGGAGCAAGCCCGGTTAAGGCGCACTCGACATTGGAGTTCCCTGCTGTGAACGACGGGTTGTTCGTCCTTGCGATTGATCGGACATCCCCACGGCCTGCCGAACTCGCGAATTCCTCAAGTATTTAGTGTTGGGGTGGCCGTGAACCGATCCCAGGAGGCTTTGATCTCGGCTTCAGCTTCGGCGCGTCCCACCCAGGTGGCACCTTCGACACTCTTGCCGGGCTCTAACTCCTTATACACCTCGAAGAAGTGCTGAATTTCGAGTCGATCGAACTCCGGGACATGGTGGATGTCGCGTAGGTGCTCCACGCGTGGGTCACTCGCTGGTACGCAGAGCACTTTGTCATCGCCACCGGCCTCGTCGGTCATCCGGAACATTCCGACGGCCCGGCACCTGATCTGCACTCCCGGGAAGGTGGGTTCGCCGAGCAGAACTAGAGCGTCCAGCGGGTCGCTGTCGAGCCCTAGGGAGTCTTCGATGAACCCGTAATCATGGGGGTATCTGGTCGAGGTGAACAGCATGCGATCAAGGCGAATCCGGCCGGTCACGTGGTCGATTTCGTATTTATTGCGGCTACCGCCGGGGATCTCGATTGTGACGTCGAAGGTGAGAGGTTGCATGTGACGTAGTCTCTCCTATTGTGGGTAGAAGAGGGCAATCGCAACCGCGCTGGCTGTCGTCTGGCCCAGGGTGGTCGTCTGGCCCAGGGTGGCTGACCGGCACTGGGGCGGCCGGCTTAGCCCTTGCGCTGTTGATCGGCTCGGTGCTGGCCCCAGCGGCTGCGGCCAACCCCATCCCACCGGCCGGCCCGGTCCTTGGCCCCACCACGGTGGTCGGCTCCAAGGCACCGGCTCCGAGCCCGGCCGGTATTCAAAAAGCCACGGCCCGGGTACTTGCCAGCGGTGCACTAGGTGCGTTCAGTGCACTAGTGGTAGATCCCGCGACCGATCAGGTGCTGCTCGAGGTCAACGGCGATAAACCCCGGATTCCGGCGTCAACCATCAAGTTGTTGACCGCCGCCGCCGCCCTTGAAGTGCTCGGCCCCAGAACCCGACTAGCGACCAAGGTGATGCGCGATGGCAACACCATCACCTTGATTGGTGGCGGTGACACCTCGTTGGTGCGCGCCCACGGTGGTGACCCACTTGCCGGTGGCGCGGCATCCCTTAGAGCACTCGCTGATCTGACGGCAGCGGCGTTACCGGACCAACCGGTGCAACTTGTTTATGACGACTCTTTGTTCACCGGGCCAGTTACCGGCCCGAATTGGCCGCGGAATGCAGCGCGCCTAGGGATAGCAGCACCTGTTAGTGCCTTGATGGTTGGTGAAGGCCGGGTGCGGCCGGGTGCGCTCTCCCGGGTCGCGGACCCGGCTAAGCAAGCCGCTGATGCCTTTGCGGGCTACCTGGAAAAATCCGGGGTGCAAGTGACTAGGACCACCGCGGGCAAGGCGACAGCGGGTGCAGCCGAAATCGCCCGGGTTGAGTCCCCGCCGGTGGCTGACCTAGTCGAAGAGCTATTAACCGAGTCGAATAACGACATTGGTGAGTCACTTGCCCATCTGGTAGGTGGGGCGACCGGGGCTGGTGCTTCATTTTCTGGTGGCGCGAGGGCGGTGACAGCGTCCTTGAAGGCATTGGGCTTGCCGACCACGGGTCTTGTTGTTGCCGACGGCAGTGGGCTATCGAGCAGCGATCGGGTCTCGGTCGAAACCTATGGTGCATTGCTCGCAGCAGTGGCGCGAAACACCAACCCGGATCTTTCGGCAATTGGATCTGGGTTACCGGTCGCCGGAGCCACCGGCACATTGGCCAACCGCTTTCTATCTGGACCAACGAAGCGTGGCGCCGGCTACGTGCACGCAAAGACCGGTTCACTAACTGGAGTTATCGGCTTGACCGGCACGGTAAAAGATGCGGATGGTCGAGTACTTGTTTTCTCGATTCTCGCCAACGATGTGAAGAGCCTTGGTGCTGCGAGAAATTCAGTGGATTTATTCGCAACGAAACTAGCGAAGTGCGGGTGTTCAGGATGACGGTCACGGTGACGCTGCTTCCGGTAAATCAGTTCGATCACTTTTATCGTGGTGGTGATCGCATTGGCGTGCTTCGCCATGGCCCCGGTGGTCCGAGTCGGCCTGAGGAGTGGATTGGGTCCACAACTGCGCGCTTTGGGCAAGCGCCACAGGGATACAGCGTGTTACCTGACGGCCGGCTGCTAGTCGAGAAAATCGATGACGACCCGCTCGCGTGGCTTGGTCCAGACCACGTCGCCCGTTACGGATCAAGTACCGAAGTGCTCGTGAAGTTGCTTGATCTAGGTCAAAGGTTGCCGGTTCACCTGCATCCAAATCGAGCATTTGCTAAGACCCACCTCGGGTTGGCGCACGGCAAGACCGAAGCTTGGTACGTACTTGATGCGCCGGTGGGCGCTGAGGTCGGCGTTGGATTCAAGGATGCGATGACCCTTGATCAGGTTTCGTCTTGGGTTCGCGAGCGCGATAGTTCGGCGCTGCTTGGGGCACTGCAAACCAAGGTTGTGCACCCAGGGGATGCGATGCTCGTGCCGGCTGGCCTGCCGCACACCGTTGCTGACGGTGTTTTCGTACTGGAGTTGCAGGAGCCAACTGACCTTTCGATCCTGCTGGAGTGGCAAGGGTTTGCTGTTGACGGAGCCAAGGACGGACACCTTGATCTCGGATTCGATGTCGCCCTGCAAGCGGTTGACCTGTCAGCGGTAACGGCGGGCGACCTTGATCAACTGGTGGTCCCCGCCGCGCAAATCCAAGGCGCTGGGCTGGTATCGATAATGCCCGCGCAGGCAGATCCGTATTTCAGGGCGCAGCGGATCGATACCTCGGCCGGCCGGGTGAATGTCGATGCGGGGTTTGCGATCGTGCTGGTGACCGAAGGCAGCGGAGTTCTTGGCACGGACCTGGGTTCATTTGAAGTTGCGCGTGGCGATGTCGCGCTCGTGCCATTTGTGGCCGGGGCCTGGTCACTGGAGGGCGCTGGTGTTGCCATTGCTTGCCGCCCACCGGATGCAGGCGCCCCCGATGGCCGGTAACACCTTGATCGGCGAGGCCGTTGATTGGCCGCTGGCGATCAGCACGGCGACCAGGATTGCCCCGACCGGACCGATGTTGTCGCGGCAGCAGACCCAATCGGCGGTAGCCATGCTGCGCGACCTGGCCCTCGAAGCGGTTGCGCCGGTACAGCAGGTCACCGGATTGGCCGCACCGCCCCGGTCGCGGGCCCAGGTCGTTGATCGCGCTGCATGGATTGAATCAAATGTTGCAGGTCTGCAGATCGCACTCGCGGCACTTGCCGATGAAGATGACGAAGGTGGGTTACCGAATTGGGCACGCGGTGTTGGTGCTCGTGGTTCTGCTGTGCAACTTGGACTGGTTCTAGGTTGGCTCTCTGGCAAAGTCCTTGGCCAGTACGAAGTCTTTACCGAACCCGGGCAACCGGGTCGGTTGCTTTTGGTGGCGCCGACCATTGTGCAGGTCGAGCAGCAGCTTCAAGTTCCGTCGCGGGATTTTCGGCTCTGGGTGTGTCTGCACGAAGAGACGCACCGGGTGCAATTTGGGGCAGTGCCCTGGCTCGGCGCCTACATCGCGTCGCTCGTCAACGATTTCATTGAGGAGTCCGATCTAGGCCTAGGTGAATTATTGCGCCGGGTAGTCGCGGTGCTGGGCTCGATCGCCCGTAAGGCGAGCGTGATGGAGGCGGTGCAGTCACCCAGGCAACGTGAAGTCTTCGACAAGATGACGGGTGTGATGTCGCTCCTCGAGGGCCACGCTGATGTAGTGATGGATGCTGTCGGCCCGCAGGTGGTACCGAGTGTCGCCCTCATTCGCGAACGTTTCACGGCGCGCAGGAATAGCCCCAAGGCGATCGACGCCTTAGCGCGCCGTGCCCTAGGCATGGATATGAAACTTCGGCAATATACCGATGGCGCTGCGTTCGTGCGCCAGGTTGTTGATGCGGTTGGGATGTCCGGGTTCAATAAGGTATGGGCTTCGCCGCAGGCGCTCCCGACGCGAGCCGAGATAGCAAACCCTGATGTGTGGATCAAGCGGATGGCAGGTTGATGGCGCTGGCGTGTGCGGCCACCGTGTTGATCCGTAATGCGGTTACCCGTGCGCTAAGTGCTTGTGAGCCGGGTGACCGGGTACTTGTTGCCTGCTCCGGTGGGCCTGATTCGCTCGCGCTGGCGGCGGCCACCGGTTGGGTGTCGCAGCGGCTGGGGCTTTTTGCTGGCGCGGTGCTAGTCGATCATCAGCTGCAGGAGGGCTCGGCCCAGATTGCAGCCTGGGCCGCCAAAGTATGTGAGCGCCTAGGCCTGAACCCTGCCTCGGTGGTTGCTGTTCGGGTTGACGGCTCGGGCGGGTTGGAGGCGGCGGCCCGCGATGCACGGTATGCAGCACTTACTGAATGTGCGAAGGAGCTTGACTCCAAGGTGGTTCTTCTTGGCCACACTCAAGAGGATCAAGCGGAAACAGTGCTACTGCGATTGGCTCGCGGCTCCGGGGCAAGATCTCTAGCGGCCATGGCGGAGGTCAATGGCCTGTGGCACCGTCCATTGCTGGAAATACCGCGTGCTCTCGTTCATGAGTCGGCAACGGAGGTTCTCGCTGAATTGGGAGAGCAGTCGTGGCAGGACCCCCACAACTTGGACCCGCGTTTTGCGCGCGTGCGCGCCCGCGGGCTGCTTGGCACCTTGAGCGCAGAACTCGGGCCCGGGGTGGTGGTTGGCCTAGCCCGCTCGGCCAGCATGCTGCGCGATGATGCTGATGCCCTTGACGAATTAGCCGATGCGCTATTTACCGAAGTGGTAACGATCGAGAGAAGTTCGGTTTGGGTCGCGATCGATGACCTTGACGGCATCCCGCGGGCCGTCCGCACCAGGCTTGTTCGCGCAATGTGCCTTGCGGCCGGGGTGGTACCGGGAGAGTTAAACCGCGATCAGGTGCTGGCCGTTGACCACCTCTTGAGCAACTGGACCGGGCAGGGGGCGGTTTTTTTGCCGGGGGGAGTTGAGGCGGGGCGTGCATATGACAGGCTTACTGTCATTCGACGCACCCAGTAGCGGGAGTAGAAGTTGCAGCCAGAAGATCTCGGGGCCGATCTAGCCCATGTCTTACTGACCGAGGAACAGATCAAAGACCGGATTGCGGAGCTAGCGCTGCAGATCGAGGCCGATTACGCGGATCAGGATCTACTACTGGTTGGGGTTCTCAAGGGCGCGGTGATGGTGATGGCTGATCTCGCGCGAGCGCTAAAGCGCAGTGCTGACATGGACTGGATGGCGGTTTCGTCCTACGGCTCGGGCACCAAGAGCAGTGGGGTGGTGCGGATCCTCAAAGACCTTGATGCCGATATCGCCGGCCGCAATGTGCTACTGGTCGAGGATGTTTTGGACTCTGGCCTGACTTTGTCGTGGCTGATGCGTAACCTCAGTTCGCGTGGGCCGGCCTCGGTTGAGGTATTCACCTTAATGCGCAAGCCGGACGCTATGAAGGTAGAACTCCAGGCGAAGTATGTTGGTTTTGACATCCCCAATGAATTCGTCGTCGGCTACGGCCTGGATTACGCCCAGCGGTATCGCAATCTGCGCTGTGTTGGCACCTTGGCCCCGCACGTCTACGGCGGCTAGCCCGGTAACCCAACTCAACCCAGTTTTTGCCGGGCGCGCGCACCCAGCGACCTGGGCTGGGTGGGGTCGGTGCCGGTGGCCCCGGTTCGCTCTGCGCGCAAAGGGCAACCGCGCGGGTGTGGAGTCCGCGGGCTCGTAGTACCGTCAGAAGGTGAATTTCAAGCGCCTTTTTCGGGGCCCGATCTTTTGGATCGTGCTGGCCGTCCTGCTCGTACTCCTTGGCTCCAGTTTGGTTTCTGGGCTTGGCGCCCCCGGGCAGGTCGACACCGGGGCGGCGGTCAGCGATATTCAGGCGGGCAATGTCGACACCGCGGTCATCACCGACCGAGATCAGGTACTGGATCTCACCCTCAAAGACGGAACCAAAGTACGTACGTCATACGTGACCGGGCAGGGCGTCAACCTCCAAGAGCTGCTGCAGCAGAAAGCTGATGCTGGTCAACTACCCGGCGGCTACAACGTGGTGGTGCCGAGCGAAAACCTGCTGATGACCTTGCTGGTCTCGCTGCTGCCGATCGCATTGATCGTGTTCCTGCTCTTCTTCTTCATGGGGCAGATGCAAGGCGGCGGTTCGCGCCTCATGAACTTCGGCAAGTCAAAAGCCAAAATGATCACCAAAGATATGCCGCAGACAACTTTTGCTGACGTGGCCGGGGCCGAGGAAGCCGTCGAAGAACTGCAGGAGATCAAGGAGTTCCTCGCTGAGCCAGCGAAGTTCCAAGCGGTCGGTGCCAAGATTCCAAAAGGTGTTTTGCTCTTCGGACCGCCCGGCACCGGCAAGACGCTGTTGGCTCGTGCGGTGGCCGGCGAGGCGGGCGTCCCATTCTTCTCTATT